>OJEU01000001.1_pt1 | contig 150840 bp, 155 predicted proteins | sample 1593791 | NCBI WGS metagenome assembly OJEU01 (sample SAMN05416711, study PRJEB24817) | seawater metagenome | isolation source: Sea water | place: Canada:Atlantic | collected 2013-07
CTAAGACCGCATCAGGTACAAATCCTAGGTACATTAGCATATCCCCAAGCCCAACTGCCTCGCCCACATTAAACTCTAACAATGCTCCACTTTACACTGGAGACGGTACTTCAGGTATTTACGTTTGGGGCGCACAAATAGAAGCTGGCGCTTTCCCTACGTCCTACATCCCGACGACAGGTTCCACAGCTACTAGGGCGAAAGATGTTGCTTCTATTCCTGTGAGTGCCTTTGGTTATAACAACGATGCGGGTAGCTTAGTTATTGACGTCTTAACGCCTGTTGTAGACCAGTTTATGACACTAGCTTACTTTAACACAAGTTCTTACTTTAACTCCCGTGGGTTCGTTAAAGCCAGCACTAACACCGCCTCATCTGGCAATCATTATATAAATGCAACATATGATGGTGCATCAATAAAAATACAACTCGGCACACAAACCCAAGCTGGGTACACAAAGCTGGGTTTATCTTATGGAGCTACCGCAAAGGCTGTCAGAGATGGCGGTACAGTCGGCTCTGGGACTAGTCTTTATCCAAACCCAACCCGTTTGCACTTAGGGGGTAGAGAGAACGGCTTGCAAAGCCAGTGCTGGATTAAGTCCATACAATACTACCCACGTCAACTAACTGATACACAATTACAGGAGCTAACAACATGAGCGAAGAATTAGAAACAATAAAGATTGACTTTTATTTAAAGTTAACAAACGAAGCCGCAATGACTACAGTATTATCAGACTTCTATACACAAGACACTGAAACTACAGTAAACGAGGATACAGGCGAGGAGACCACTACAAACGTAGGCGATCCTTACTTAGTACCTAACACATCTAACTATGCTATTGATGTTGTGGGAACACTAAGCGAACCTACAGGCAATACACTGACAGATGATAATGACATGGAGTATCCTGAGATGCAAGCCTTAGATGGTTGGCATGTGAATATCCGTTTAGTGGGTGATGAAGTTAGAGCAGCAGTAGAAGCACTAGATGAAACACACGGTGTTACTCCAAGTGCGCCACAAAGAATTTGGTTATAAGGAAACAATGTGCATACAAAAACTTGTACTAAATGTGGGCATAGTTGTCATTGTGATAAGATGAATTGTCCTGAGTGCGTTAATGACGTATGTGGGCATTGTAATTGTGAATCTAAAATTTTAGCTGAACATGAATCGAAAATATGGCCATGGCAGGATAGTGGCGTCGAACAAATGCTATGATCCACCCAGAAGATTTGGTATGGGAAACTATTGATCCAGAACACATATGGGTACTAGACAAACTAATACTTTCACGTAAACTAGGATACAATTGTGGCCCAGTTGGACTTGACGTTCCACACCCAGGATTTTATATTGTTCGCCCGTGTGTTAACATGATAGGCTTAGGACTAGGAACACAAAAGGTTTGGTTAGACAAAGAAACCATGCACCTTACAGTGGGACACTTTTGGTGCGAGTTCTTTACAGGTGATCATTATAGTATAGACTATTTTGATAAAAAACAAATGTTATGTGTACAGGGACGCAAGCCCGATGATACATTTACTAAGTGGACTGATTGGAGGCGAGATGATAAGAAGTTTCAATTTCCCGCAATACTAACTGAAGAACTAGTAGAACACTATGAATGGATGAATTGTGAGTTCATAGGTGGCAACCTAATCGAAGTACACTTCAGACGCAACGAAGATTTTGACGGCAGCATTGATCATTTTATACCTGTATGGGAAGGCGAAGATACAACACCGCCTAGTGGATACAGATACCGTGATTATCCTGATGTACATGGCAGAATAGGGGCCTTCGTTAAATAAATAAACATACATAAAACAAGGAATGTAAAATGGCAGTAGAAGATTTTGAATTTGAATTTACGGAAGAAATGGCGATTGAGCTACTTCGTGGAAATGAAGAAGCAGAAGACTGGTATGACGCAATGTGTGAAGTACTTCCATTATGGGAAGTAGATACACCAGAACGTGTAGCAATGTTTGTTGCGCAATGCGGCCACGAATCAAACAACTTTAAAGTACTATCAGAGAATTTAAACTACAGCGCAAAAGCACTTGATGCTATATTTGGCAAATATTTCAAGAGAGCAGGTAGAGATGCGCAACCATATCATAGACAGCCTAGAAAAATTGCGAACGTTATTTACGCAAATAGAATGGATAACGGTGATACCGATTCCGGAGATGGTTGGAGATTCCGGGGCGGTGGCATTCTACAACTTACAGGCAGATACAATTATACTCAATTCGCAGCGGAAGTCGAAATGTCTCCACAAGAAGCAGTAGAGTATGTACGCACGAAAAAAGGCGCACTAGACAGTGCTTGTTGGTTCTGGGATACAAATAACATTAACAAGTATGCGGACTCAAGAGACATTAAGGGGTCCACAAAACGTATTAACGGTGGCTACATTGGACTAGAAGATCGTAAGAAGCATTATGAACATGCTATGGAAATTTTAGCTGGACACTGGGAACCAAGTAAGATTGTATACGAAACAGTACGTGTAGGTTCACGTGGACCAACAGTACGTGCGGTACAAGAAGAACTAGAAATTGGAGCAGACGGCGTATTTGGTCGTGGCACAGAAGCACATGTAAAAGCATGGCAAGAAGAGAATGGGTTGACACCAGATGGTGTAATGGGACCTATGAGTTTAGCGCAGCTATTTGGTGAAGACTAAACGTATTGGAGGAAATACAATGAATTGGATTAAAACAAGATTAACTGAACGAACATCATGGGATGGTATTGTACTAGTTGCTGCTGGTGTTGCTATGATTTTAGCACCTGTATCTTTAGTAGCATATGCCATGATTGCCTACGGCGCATGGACTATTTGGAAATCTGAATAGTATGTGGGATATGGTTAGTGATATGGCCACCAATCGTTTGTGGATTTATACAAGCATTGGTGGTAGTATCTTGGGCGCTATATGTTTAGCGTATCTAAGTACTACAAGAGCAGGTCTTTGGTTTTATGCAAAAATTGACACTTGTGTCGACTATTTGGTACAACGTTGGGGATTAACTTGGTTAGAGCAACCAGAAGACGCATGGCGTAAAAAGTATCCTAAAATCACTGCTAAGATAGATAGTATCGAAGCTAGATTAAACGAATTGGAAAAATAATGTTAAGTAAGCAATGTAAGGCCCACTTAAACGACGTTGGCGAAACAGGATTACATCACGCCGGACATGCTTTAAAAGCAGCTATCCGACTACAGCTCTTGGTGCCAGCACTTATCATTCATAGTGTAGCACCAAGATTCTTTACTCATACAGCAAGTAATGTTATGAATGATATATTAAAATTACGTAAAAAGACTTGACTTCCTAGTAACTCTGCTATACAGTAGTAGAATAACAAGGTTAATGACAAGTAAAGGAAACGAATATGTCAAGAGCGTTCAGCGACAGTGAAATCACGAAACTAAAACAGATCATCAATGAAGGTATTCAAGTAACAAGTGAACTAGAAACCCTCAAAGGCGGCTTAACTGACACAGTAAAGGCAATTGCCGAAGAACTGGATATGAAGCCAGCAGTAATTAACAAAGCAATCCGTATTGCTTATAAAAACGAATTTGCCAAAGTACAAGAAGGCTTTGAAGAAGTTGAAGGTGTGCTTTCCGCAGTTGGGAAAGGATTTTAATGTGCTAGACTTAGCAGTTATTGAAGTCCAGCATTACACAGACAAACTATTTAGAATTAGAACAGAACGACCTCGCAGTTATAGATTTACTGCGGGGGAGTTTGTTATGATTGGTCTAGAAGATACGCCCAATAGAGCATACAGTATTGCTAGTGGGCCATATGATGACTACTTGGAATTTTATAGTATCAAAGTACAAGACGGTCCACTCACAAGTAAACTACAACATGTCAAAGTTGGAGAGACTATCCGTGTAGGTGAAAAGCCAACTGGCACACTTATACTTGCTAATCTAGAACTAGGTGGACACTTGGTAATGATGGCCAGTGGTACTGGTATCACACCATTTATTAGTTTACTAAGAGATCCAGAAATATACGACTTGTTTGAAAACATTACAATAACATGGACAACTAGACTCCATGCTGAACAAGATTGTTATAGAGATTTCTTGAATGAGATGCCTGTTGAATACATTAGTACAGTAACACAAGAGCCAGCAGAATTAAACGGACGGATCCAACAGTTTATGGAAGATGGCACGTTAAGTATTGACAATCCTGTAGATCAACGTATAATGTTATGTGGAAGTATATCATTTAATAATGATCTTAAAGATCACTTCAATGCCCTGGGGTTTAACGAGGGCAACAAGAAGTCACAAGGAACATTTGTACAAGAAAGGGCTTTTGTTAGCTAATGTATGTAGACGCACATTTTGATAGACAAAAAGATGTTATTCATGTAACTGAACGCATCAACGGAAAAAGAGTATTCCGTGAATATCCGCCAAACTATATGTTTTATTACAAGGATCAGCGAGGGAAATACGAAAGTATTTTCGGAGACAAACTGTCACGTTTCAGTACAACAAACGGCAGATCTTTCAAGAAAGAGAAAAAGATATATGGTGGACAACAGCTATTTGAAAGTGACGTTAACCAAGTTTTTAAGTGTTTAGAAAATAACTATTTGGGGAAAGAACCGCCCAAGCTAAACACTGCGTTTTTCGATATTGAAGTTGACTTTGATAAAGATGTAGGGTTTGCTCCACCAGATGATCCTTTTAATCCGGTTACTGCTATTGCGGTTAACTTAAACTGGATTGGTAAAACTGTATGTATTGTGTGTAAGCCAAAGACACTTACCAAGGAAGACGCACATGAAATTTGTGAGCGGTTCCCTGATACTCTGCTAATGGACTCAGAAGAAGAGCTGTTACTGACATTCCTTGATCTAATTGATGATGCGGATGTAATGAGTGGTTGGAACAGTGAAGGCTTTGATATTCCATATCTTGTTAATCGTATAGCACGTACACTGGGTAAAGATTACACTAGAAAGTTTTGTTTGTGGAATCAGTATCCTAAACGGCGTGAATACGAAAAGTATGGCAAGGCACAAGAGACATTTGATACTATTGGACGTCTACACTTGGACTATATGCAACTGTATCAAAAGTATACGTATCATGAGATGCACAGCTACAGTTTAGATGCTATCGGCGAGTATGAACTTAATGAACGCAAGATTGCGTACTCAGGTACACTGGATCAATTGTATAACAATGACTTCCATACGTTTATTGACTACAATAGGCAAGACGTTGAGCTACTAGTTAAGCTAGATGCCAAGCTACAGTTTATTGACTTAGCAAACGTTATTGCTCATGATAACACTGTACTTGTACAAACAACAATGGGTGCTGTGGCGGTTACAGACCAAGCAATTATTAATGAAGCGCATCGTCGTGGGCTTATTGTTCCTGACAAAGTGCGTGACAAAGTACAAAAGCATTATCCACAATCAACACAAGCTGCGGGTGCCTATGTTGCTACGCCTGTACGTGGCAGACATGAGTGGATTGGTAGTATGGATTTAAACAGTCTGTATCCAAGTATCTTACGCAGTCTTAACTTGAGTACTGAAACTATTGTAGGACAGGTTAGACATACACTAACAGTACCACTACTACAAGAATACAAGTGGGAAGCCGCAAGAGCATGGGAGGGCAAGTTTGCTTGTCCAGAGTATGAACTTGTTATGGCTAAAGATACTAAAACTCAGTTGTGGATTGACTTTGAGAACGGCGAAGAGATGATGGCCACTGGTGCTGAGATTTATCAAATTGTATTTGAAAGTGGTCAGCCATGGGTTATCAGCAGTAACGCTACTATCATTAGACAAGACAAAAAAGGTATTATTCCTGGATTGCTGGAGCGTTGGTATGCTGAACGTAAAGTTATGCAAAAGGAAGCTAGGGCAGTACAGGGTAAAGATGCGGAACAGTTTGGATACTGGGACAAACGACAGCTAGTTAAAAAGATTAACTTGAACAGTTTGTATGGTGCGTTACTCAATCAGGGTAGTAGATTTAATGATCCACGTATGGGACAATCAACAACGCTGACAGGACGTACTATCGCAAGGCACATGGGGGCAAAAGTTAATGAACTGTTTACAGGAGATTACAACCATGTAGGCGATACTATTGTTTATGGCGATACTGACTCCATTTACTTTAGTGCGTACCCAGTATTTAAAGATCAAATCGAAAGCGGCGAGTATGAGTGGAATAAAGACCGTGTAGCTGAGTTATATGACACAGTATGTGAACAAGCTAACACTACATTCCCTGAATACATGGCAGACTTCCACAATGTACAGGATCGCCAACAAGGAGGGATTATTGCTGCGGCACGTGAAATGTGTGCGTTGAGTGGAATCTTTATTAAGAAAAAACGATATGCTATCCTAGTATATGATAACGAAGGATTTAGAGAAGACTACGACGGTAAAATGGGTAAAATTAAAGCCATGGGACTGGATCTAAAACGTAGTGATACCCCGCCGTTTATGCAAGAGTTTCTTAGTGAGTTATTGCTCAAGACGCTAACTGGTACTTCAGAAGAAGATCTTATTGAACGCATCATTGAATTTAGACGTGAGTTTAGAAGCATGAATCCATGGGAGATTGGCACACCCAAGCGTGTTAATAAGCTAACGTACTATACTGGGCTTGAGTGGAAAAAAGGTGTGTATACTGGAAAAGCAAATATGCCAGGGCATGTACGTGCCGCAATTAATTATAATAGGTTGCGTGACATTAACAGTGACAAGTTTAGCATGGGCATTATTGATGGTATGAAAACTATTGTATGTAAACTTAAACCAAACACAATGGGGTTCACTAGTATTGGGTATCCTACAGATGTAGACAGAGTGCCAGACTGGTTTAAAGAACTTCCGTTTGATACTGACTTAATGGAGGACAGCATTATTACTAAAAAGATTGACAACCTACTAGGTGTGTTGCCAATCGACTTATCCAAAGCAGAGGACAAAACTACATTCGGTAGTTTGTTTGACTTTGGATGAAACTAGATTTACATGGAAAACATATACACGAAGCATGGAAAAGTGTTGACACATTCATAAAAGAATGCTATTATAGTGATATTAGACGCTGTGTAATTATTTGCGGTCAGGGTCTGATCCGTAATGAAATCGAAACTTGGTTACATCTAAATACGTATGTAACAGAATATAAATTTAATAGCCGTACACAAGGCAGCTATAATGTAAAACTTAAAAAGAGGAACAAAGTATGAGAGATTATCTTCTCGACATCGTAAAACACACTCGTAGTGTTGGTAATATTGATGCTGTTAAAGTAACAGATGGTATCACAGTCGAAGCTAAAGACGATGACAATAAAGTTATCGTGAAAGCAACATATAAAACAGCAATGTCAGAACTAGACGGTGTTATTGGGTTGCCAAATTTGGATAAACTAAACGTTATCCTTAACATTCCTGAGTATAAAGACAACGCAAAAATTACTGTTGAAATGCGTGAGCGCAATGGTGAAGATACCCCATTTAGTATGAAGTTTGTAAATGCTGGTGGCGACTTTAAAAACGACTTCCGCTTTATGAGCAAAGAGCTAGTAACACAAAAGATTCCAGAAGTACGATTTAAAGGTGCCAACTGGGATGTAGAAGTTGCTCCACACAGCGCAAGTGTACAGCGGTTTAAATTCCAAAGTCAAGCTAACAGTGAAGAAAATGTCTTCATTGCGAAAACTGATGGCGGCGCACTAAAGTTTTACTTTGGTGATGACAGTGGCCATACTGGTAACTTTACGTTTGAAGCTGGCGTTTCAGGTGAACTAAAGCAAAGCTGGAAATACCCAGTTGCGGAAGTACAAGCAGTGCTTAACCTTAATGGTGAAATTACTATGCGGTTTGCTGATGCTGGCGCACTTAAAATTGATGTAGACAACGGCATGGCTGTGTACGAATACATCTTCCCAGCACAAAGCTAAAGGTATGAAAGTAGGATTTACATGTTCTACATTTGATTTACTTCACGCAGGTCATATTGCTATGTTGCGTGAAGCTAAAGAACATTGTGAGTGGTTAATGGTTGGGATTCAAACTGACCCATCTGTTGACCGTCCAACTGAAAAGAAAAGTCCAGTACAAAGTTTTGTAGAAAGGTTTAGTCAACTTAGCGCAGTAAAATATGTTGACGAGATTATTCCTTATCAAACTGAACAGGACCTTATAGATATTCTAAATATGTATAGTATTAACATACGCATACTAGGAGAAGAATATCGTGAAAAGGACTTTACTGGCAAAGAAGTTTGTCGCAAACGTGGTATTGATTTGTATTTCAATAAGAGAGATCATAGGTTTAGTACTAGTGAGCTGCGACAAAGAGTTTGTTTAAATGAACCAATTAACGGAGATATTTTAGATGAATAAAGAGAGTAGACTTATTAGTTTAGAAACTAAGCACAAAGAGCTTGACAAACAGATCGATCAAGTGTATAAACATACACATGATGATGTTAAACTAAAAGAGCTTAAAAAACAAAAACTAATGGTTAAACAAGAAATGACACAAATTAAAACCCAAGGAGAATACAAATAATGGTTAAGAAGATTCGAGTTATTGAAAATGGCACAGCAGGCACTTCTACTAGTCTTACTATGTCAGATGCTGATTTTCGTGTTAATATAATGGAACTGGCAAAATCCGCAGACTGGAAACTGTGGGAAATGCTACAAGTACTACAACGGTTAGAGAAAAAGATCAATAGTATTGATATTACTGACGATGGCAAATGAACCCTACTATGATTACATGTTAAGACGTAATCGAGAAGAGGACAATAAAATGAAAAAAGCAAGCACAAATATTTGGGTAACTTTCCACAAAGAAGGTCTACACAAATATCCAGCGGCACTAGATGATCCTAATTTGGCAACTGGTGATGAACAAGATGTAAGTTTCCTAGGATACATACATCGACATATTTTCCACTTTAAGGTAGAACTTGAAGTATTCCACGATGATCGAGATGTTGAATTTATCCAATTCAAAAGATGGTTGGAAGGCCTCTACGCAGACGGAACTCTGCTACTTGATTTTAAATCTTGTGAGATGATCTGTGATGATCTTGCAAACTCAATTAATGTAAAATATCCAAAGCGCAAAATGACAATTACTGTCAGCGAGGACAATGAAAATGGAGCAACGTGTAGCTATGAATAATTCAGTAGGTACCAATATTCGTGACCTTCGTCAAGGTCGTGTAAGTATTAACGATATTAAATATGATCTTATTAAGATTATTGAACCATATGATGGGGTGCTAGCACCAAATGAAGGCAGTGAAAGATCTGTTCGACATCTGTTCATCCGTTACTTGAGTGATCTCAAGTACGCAGGATTGGTAAATGACTTTAATGTCAGTAGCTCAGTTCGCAGTAATGCGGTTACATATGATGTGAGCGTAAAGATGACACAAGAGCGTAGTGATAAGAAACTAAAGATCCATGTAGGTGTGTATCAGAAACGAGCAGCATAAAATGGATCCAACTCGTGTAAATCTAACAGAACGTAACAAAGACTACGCAGTATTTTTGCCTAGTATTAGTACGTTCTACAATAACTTTATCGCAAAGCAACGTGAGACTGGTAATCACGTATTACCAGAACGTATGCCAGCAGGCTTTGAAACTGGTATGGAAGGCATGAACTTTTTAAATAAAGATGATGCTTACTATAGCTATAAGTGGGGGCTATACTCCGCAGGCCACGCACAGCTAAATCTGGACAAAGCAGATGTAAGTGATGCGATGGTACAAGGCCGTAAACGTGACGAAACATTCATGTTATGTGATAGTGGCGGGTTCCAGATTATTAAAGGTGTTATCCAGTGTGATTGGGATAACTTTAAAACTGATGACAGTTTACGTCAGAAGATTTTAAACTGGTTGGAACACACAGGTGATTATAGCATGATCCTGGATATTCCAACTCTGGCTGCTGACCCTACGTTTACAGAACGCACAGGTATTTCATCATTCAACGAATGTTTGGACTACACTGACTTTAATGTAAACTGGTTTAAGAAGAACCGCAAATACCAGACAAAGTATCTTAATGTTATGCAAGGGCGCAATTGGGCTGAAGCAGAACACTGGTATGAGAATATGAAGCATCATGATCTCGAAGGCTTTGCGTTTGGTGGTAGTGCTAAGAACGATATTAATATTGTACTACGTACACTTATTAAGATGCGTGATGACCAGCAACTAGAGCGTGGCAAGCGTGATGTTCTGCACTACTTGGGCATTGGTAGACTGGAATGGGCGGCTGCTTATACAGCAATCCAACGTAGTTTACGTGAACATGTAAATGAAGACATCAATGTTATGTTTGACTGCGCAAGTCCTTTCTTGGCAACAGCAAACGGTACAATGTACACACAGCACGTTCATAAAGCAGACCGCTTTGGTTATGTTATGGACAAGGCAATGGATAACAAAGCACTAAGTGGAAGTAAACAACAGTTTCCGTTTGGTAGCCCAATTGGTGAACGACTTAACTTGGGTGACATTTGTCACTATGCTCCTGGCATGCTTAATAAAATTGGCAAAGAAGGCAAAACAAGTTGGGATAGCTTTAGTTATATGCTGCTAATGTCGCACAATGTATACAGTCATATTGAAAGTGTACAACGTGCTAATGCGTTAACTGACATGGTAAACGCAACAGTGAGTACAGACTATAGAAAATGGCGTAAACTAAAACCTAACAGCAAGGACGAGCAGTTTAGTCCGTATGTGCCACGTAACATCATTTACATGACACAATTTATTGATCAACTGTTTCGTAGCGAAAAACCTATGACAATGCTGGATGAAGCAGAGTCAATGTTAGCTAACTTTAGTGGACAAAAACTACAAACATCAAGTGCTGGTAGTTTTAACAACTTGTTTGAAGTTGATGATGCGCTATCAACAGCTTCAGATGAAATGACATCTGAACAAGAGGCTATGGCCGAAGACTTTTTAGAATCAATGGAGAAATAAATGCAAGTAGTATTAGTAACAGGTGGTTTTGATCCGTTACATAGTGGACACATTGCATACTTTAAGGCAGCTCGAGAACTTGGCGACATGCTAGTTGTTGGACTGAATAGTGATGAATGGCTTACCCGTAAAAAGGGTAGGCCGTTTATGTCTTGGAGTGAACGTGCAAGTATCATAAGTGCGCTGGAATGTGTTGACAATGTAATTGAGTTTGATGACGCTGATGGCACAGCATGTCACGCAATTGAGCAAGCTGTGATGAGATATCCAGATGACGAGATTATTTTTGCTAACGGCGGTGATAGACAATTAGGGTCAACACCTGAAATTGAATTTGCTAAAGACTTGAAAGAGATTGGAAACGTATCGTTTATGTTTGGCATAGGCGGGCATGACAAAAAGAACTCAAGTAGTTGGATACTTAAAGATTGGGCGCAACCCACAACACAACGTGCTTGGGGTAGTTACACAGTGCTACACAATGGTCCAGGCTGGGCTGTTAAAGAACTAGCATTTGGTACAGAAACTCCACTAAGCGATCAGAGACACTTTATTCGCAGTGAACACTGGCATGTTGTTGAAGGCACAATTCGTATGGATTTAGAGTTTGACAATGGCGACAAATCTAGTATAGTATATACATCAGGCCAAAGCATTGACATTCCTGTATTAACTTGGCACAAAGCTACTAACATTGGCGATTGTACAGCAAAAGTTATTGAGGTATGGATGGGCGCAGAGCTAACAGAAGATGATATAGAACGGAGAGACTAATGAACACTATTTGGATCATACCTATTGAACCGATCGACCAGCGTTATACTAAGCAATGGTATGATAACATTCCACTTATACTACAAAAAGAGATAGCTGAACGTAATCTTTTCTATAAAGTAGTTACAATTGATGGCGAGGACTTTAAGCCTGATGTGAGAACAGAAGGTGCTTTCCTAGACTTTGGCGCAACCAATGTATATAAAGCTACACAAGCGGCTGAAGTAAGTAAGCTCTTTAGTAATGGTAAAGTTAAAGCAGGAGACAAGTTTCTGATAACTGACGCTTGGAACTTTATTATTACTCCAATCAAATACATGAGTGACTTGTTGGATATTCCAGTCGAAGTCCACAGTATTTGGCATGCTGGTGCGTATGATCCAAGTGACATTTTAGGTTACAAAATGAGTAAGCCTTGGCCCTCACATGTTGAGAAGAGCTGGTATTACAGTAGTGATTATAACTATTACGCAACAGACTTCCACAAAGACATGTTCTTGCGTAACTTAGAAATCCCACTAGAAGATCAAACAAGAGCAGTACGTAGTGGACAGCCACATGAGCTTATTGTTAATAGCTTAACACAATATCAGGACACTCCTAAGACAGATACAATTATGTGGCCACATCGTTACAACGCAGACAAGCAGCCTGAGATTGCTGAGAACTTGGCTATGGAATTTGACATGGTTATTACACAGAAAATAAACCTTGACAAAGCAGATTATTATGCTAAAATGGGTACATGTAAAGCTATCTTTAGTTGTGCGTTACATGAGAACTTAGGCATTAGTGTTATGGAGGCAGTACTAGCGGGTGCTATTCCTATTGTGCCTGATCGCTGCAGCTATGCTGAAATGTACTTGCCAGAGTTTAAGTACCCAAGCGCATGGACTGAGAGTGTAGAAGCATACTTTGAACACAAAGATAGCCTAATGGGCTTTATACAAGAAAAACTAAACATGTTTGACAAATACCAAGACGTATTGGTTGAGCAACGTAACATTCTTATTAGAGATTATCTAAATAGTAGTGTTATGATCGACAACATACTAAAATAAAGGAACATAGTATATGACAAAGACTTCCCAAATTAAACAGCGACTTGACGAACAAGGTATTAGACACTGGGCTGGTGATAACATCAGCGCAGTACTTCATGAAGGCGACAAAGAGGCACTAATTACTGATGCTACTACAGCATTTGAAGGTGTCCTTGATGCGCTACTAATTGATCGTGAAAACGATCCTAACTCACAAGGTACTGCTAAACGTCTAGCTAAGATGTATTTTAATGAACTAATGGCTGGGCGCTATGAAACTATGCCGCCAGCAACCGCATTTCCTAATGACACAGAAGATCGTTACGAGGGTATGCTGGTAGTACGTAGTGAACTTAAATCCATGTGTTCACATCATCACCAGCCAGTGAGCGGTGTAGCGTATATTGGTATTATTGCTGCTGATAAACTTATTGGACTATCTAAGTATACTCGTATAGCGCAATGGTGCGCACGACGTGGTACACTACAAGAAGAGTTGGCGACAGACATTGCTCGTGAAATAATGACAGCGACTGGTAGTAAAGATGTAGGTGTTTATATCCAAGCCACACATGGTTGTTGTGAGAATCGTGGTATTATGGCACACAGTAGTCTTACACAGACAACTGTACTCAAAGGCAGCTTTCATAGTGACCCAGGATGTAAACAAGAGTTCTTTGATAACATTAAACTTCAGCAACAGTTTGCGCCAAGGTAAGCTACGCAATTAAAGTTCAGTTGGCAGTAGACGATTGGATTTATATTACAGAAGATACTGGTACTTGCATGGAGCTTGTACCAGTATTATTTTCCAATAAAAATCAAGCACACCAATACGCTAACGCATGGAGAATTCCAGGACGTAAACGTACAGTTGAGATTGTTAAATATGACAGATAGCTTACCAATCAAATATACGGCAGCTACACCAAAACAACGTAGACAAGTAAGAGAACAATATGTTCATGAACAAGGTGGACTATGTTACTGGTGTAATGAACCATTAACTGGTGACGCACCTAAATACATAACAGAAAAGAAGGTCAATTGGAAATTGTTTCCGCCTGGCTTTTTAAGGAACCCTATTCATTTACAGCATGACCATAGTTCGGACTTGACAGAGGGCGCAGTACATGCTATATGTAATGCAATAATGTGGCAATACCACGGGAGATAATATAATTATGGCGATGAACCATCAGCCCAAGAAAAATACAGACGCTGACCTAATTGCGGAGTTTCTTGCCAAAGGCGGAGAAATTACTAAAGGAAAAACTAAAGATATGCCAAGTGAACTAGGCATCAGTAACAATTCTTGGAATCAAAAATTGACCAAGAATGAAAAAGATTCAAAGGCAAAAAAATGATTAAGAAACATTATTATAGCTGGACTGACGTTGAACGTATGTGTGTAAGTATTGTTAATCAAATGTATACAGACAATTGGCGTCCTGATTACATTGTAGGACTTACTCGTGGAGGGAATGTACCCGCTACTATTATTAGTAACATGACAGGCATCCGCTGTGAAGCACTTAAAGTAAGTTTGCGTGATGACGATCAAGGTCCCGAAAGTAACTGTTGGATGAGTGAAGATGCTTACGATGGAAAAAACATTCTTATTGTAGACGACATTAACGATACTGGTGCTACATTTAATTGGATTATAGATGATTGGCAATCATCAAGTTTTCCAAATGATGTCGCTGGTTGGAAATCAGCGTGGGGTCAAAATGTAAGATTTGCTACACTAACAGACAACTTAGCAAGTGAATTTAAAGGGCAGTGTGCGTATACTTGCCATGAAATTAATAAAGCAGAAGAGGATGTATGGTTAGTATATCCTTGGGAAAATATAGGAGAATACTAATGGGTAAAGCAGAAAAAACAGAAGAAGACGCAAGATTAGTTAAAGAATGGCTTGCTAAAGGTAATAAGCCAGAAATACTTACTCCACATGCTCGAACAGAGCCTGAAGATATTGTGTATACTTTCAAAGTAGGAAAGCGTGGCAGACCACCGGCGAAAAAAAAGTAAATTAGGGCTTGACACCAAGACGTATTGGTGCTATAGTATATGTATAAGTTAAGCAAATACGGAGTGAGAACAGTATGTCAACACAACTTAAAGCAGCAGGTGAACTTATCTTACAGATGGGTTATTATAAGAATGATAATGCCCGTAGTGGTGATTACAATCCAGGGCATGAAGATGCTGTAGCAGTAGTGCTATCAGAATGTGGCTTTCAAGGCTTTGTTCAACCAGACTTCCCACAATTACAGCGCAAGCATTTAAAAGAGTGGTGGGACAATGAATTTGGCAATCAACTAGACGACATACTGTCTGATATGCCGTGCGGTAGTTATATTCTACAACCAGGCGGTTCACAAAGTTTCCCAGACATTTTAGTAAAAGACTTTGATGGCAAGATTGTCGCTGTTGAATGTAAAAGTGCTAAGGGTACGCATCCTATGTGGAATGATAGCACACCTAAACTAGGTGCCGTTTATATTATGAGCAGTGCTAAGGCAAATGCGACTACTATGTTTATGGGCGAAGACGTAATCACAAAAGAAACAATTTCACACTTTAATGACGCAGTGGGACAAATGAATGCGATTGCTGCTACGTTTAACGATCTAGCTAAAGACGCAGATGAGTTTATGAGTGGGTTTATTGTTACTTGTCGTAAGCAATTCTTTCAAGCTGGCGGCGCCGCAAAAACTAACTACTTTACACATGTGGCGAGAGATCGACGTGAAGGCAATGTATTAAATTTACTAGGACAATAATGCTTAAACCAGTTAATGAAAATCTAGACAGCGTTACAATAACAGATGTGGAAGATCACAAGCTGATTAGTAATGATGATTTGAATAGGGATCTTAAAAACTTAAAGAACTTTGATGCTACTGAAAATCGCAATAACTTTTATGGCAATCCTTTCTTATATCATTTCCAGTTTAAGAATCTGCTTAACTGTAAACGTGAGAAGGGTAAAACTATCTATGAACTTTATGCTGATAAATCAGCGTGGAGTAAACTTATAGATAGCGCACGTAAGCGTAACAGAGGCGGACGTACTGCTGCTGGCAATGTGTTTGAATGCTTTAGAATTAATCTCGGCAGTATCGTAATGTTCAAAAGCACAACAGCTAAGTATCTGTATAAGAAATATTCAGTTAAAAGTGTATTAGATCCTACAGCAGGTTGGGGCGGACGTATGCTTGGTGCGTGGGCATTAGGCATTAACTATACTGGCATTGATACAAATACTAATATGAAATCAGCATATGATCGTATGATCAAGTATCTTGGTAACTATAGTGAATTTAACAATCCACTAATACAAGAAGAACAATCTGGTAAATTAGAAATGATTTGGCAAAGCGCACTTGATGTAGACTTTAGTAAGTTAGATTATGACTTTGTGCTAACAAGTCCTCCGTATGTTAATCTAGAAATATACGAACACATGGCGGTATGGGATAGTGACGAAGCATTTTATAAAGGATTCTTTATTCCTATCTGGCAAAAGTGTGTTGACAATATTCAGACAGGAGGACATGTGTGCTTTAACATTAGTCCTAAAATGTATGATGATGCTGTCGCAAACGGACTGCCAGTATGTGATGATGAAGAAGACTTAAAGCAACAACTAGGCCAACAAACAGGCAAAAAGAAACAAGACAAGATATATATTTGGAAATGTTAATTCTATAAAATATTCATTAGTATATGAGTAAAAAATCTAGGAGTCAGAAGAATGAGTAAACAAGTTTTTATTAGAGGCAGCAACTATGGCGGTGAATACACAATTGGTGCTGTAACACCAGAGTTTGTCACATACTGGCAGGGCCGGGATGAAGATGAATTGGTACAACATTTAATGACACTTGAAAGCGGCGAAGAGGCTGGTGGGGAAGAAGGTTTTGATCCTGACAGTCCAGATATTCTGGAAGATCCTACATACTATAATGGTTGGTACGATATTGACGAGATCCATCATATGTCTAGTTCACATGGCACTGAGCTTTGGGCGTTTGAAGTTACTGGTGAAAACAAGGATGAAAGTGTTAACTACGAATGGGATACCAAGATTGAGTTTCAACCGCATAGTTTGTACTCACGTGAAGTATATACACAAGAAGATCAACAAGCAGAGGATGAACTAGACGACAGTGTTCCTGTACTGGCGTTTTATAGTTCAGAAAAAGGTGACTTTGGTGGATGGCTTATTGATCTAGCTGATGGTAACGAATTTGATCCCAACTTAGTAGCAGTGTCACAGTGTGAAACAGATCATGGTGAAATGATTGAACGTCTGTGGTACAACAAAGTAGAAATTGAACAAAACTGGAACAACGCAGATAGCCGTGGTAAGGGCTACTATGCTAGCGTTGCATGGTTTAATAACCGTTGGGAAGACCCACATTGGAACGAAGAAACTGATAAAGAAATGTGGGACGAGGCATGGGAATATTATGACGACGAACTTCAAGAAAAGATAGAGGAAAAATAGTGAATTTAAGTAAAGTTATACTTACTGGCGGTTTAGGAAGAGTAGGCAGCAGTATTTTTGATGATGTTTTAATTCGAAACAACAATCTACAAAACTATCATGAGCTATTACTAGACCCTACTGAGACGCCTGCGCATATGAAAAGTTGGCTACCATCTGGTGGCCGAGAAGGCGTACTACAATTATTAAGCACACTTGAGGATTGGTGTCTTACTATTTGGATTCAAGATAGCTTTGACTTTCCGCATATGGAAGAATTCGCAAGACTCGACCCAACACTTGTGATTAATCTCTATAGAGAAAATATGTTTGAGCAGTTTGTTAGTTGGAGAATTGCTGAAAAGAATCTTATGTGGAATGATGTCAAGAAATTTGATTATACTCCAATAGAAATTACACAAGAAGAAGTTGATTATTTTTTACGCAGTAAAGAAAAAGCAAAGCAAATTATTCAACAACTAAGAGATAAGTATCATGTCATTGATATTAGTTACGAACAGATCGTATCACGCCAGGTTCCTGATGGTCTAAATATAGTTGACTGGGAATTTAAACTTGCCAAACAAACAACATTTGCTGAGAAACGCAAGCTGGTAACTAATTTTGATGAGTTAAGACGCATCTGGATTGCTAGCACACAGTTATATGACATTTAATATAGTTGACAATCCTAGAAAAATCTGTTAGTATTGTCATTAACACAAACGGGGATCAAATATGAAAGAACCATATCGTAAAATAAGTGATAACAATTGGATTATTACTGTACAAGAACACGGCGAAAATAAAGAGTTAGTTATTCAATTCCCACCTGATGCGATTAATCAAATGGGGTGGGATGAAGGTGATACTCTTATTTGGGAAGAAATTGACGGCGGACGGTCATTTAAACTTACAAAGAAAGAAACAAATGAAACTTAGATATAGTGAAGCGTTTTATAGCGTTCAAGGCGAGGGTAAATACGTAGGTGTACCAAGTGTATTCTTGCGTACTTTTGGTTGTAACTTCCGGTGTATGAACTTTGGACTAGACAAAGATGAACCTAGTCGAGCAGAGAAACATGCTAACGGGCAAAGATACAATGAAGAAGTAAAAGCATTAATTGATGCTGGTGTACACGAAACTACCGAAAAGTTTGAAGACTTACCTATTATTCACACAGGGTGTGACACTTACGCAAGTATCTACCCTGAGTTTAAACACTTAGTACATGATCGTACTATTGACGAAGTAGTAGAGCATCTGTTGTCTCTCACTCCAGAAGGCAAATGGACAATGGATAATGGGCAAGATGTCCATTTAATTTTGACGGGTGGCGAACCGTTGTTGGCATGGCAACGGTTGTATATTGAATTATTCGAACACCCTCGCATGCGGGATTTAAAAAATGTTACATTTGAAACAAACACTACACAACATCTACACGACGAGTTCTTTGACTATCTCAACAACAATGACGACATTACAGTCACTTGGAGTTGTTCCCCAAAACTTAGTGCTTCAGGAGAATCTTGGGAAGATGCTATTAAACCTGCTGTTGCTCATTGCTATAGTCTTGTTGACAATAGTAGCATTTATTTTAAGTTTGTTGTCGCTACTCGAGATGATTTTGCTGAAGTTGAAAAAGCTGTCAGTGCTTACCAGAGTGCCGGGCTACAATGTCCAGTATACCTTATGCCAATGGGCGGACGCAGCGAAGAATACAATCTCAACGTTAAAGAAGTTGCCGAAGCGTGTATGGAAAAAGGATGGCGATTTACCCCAAGACTTCACATTTCACTCTTCGGAAATGCGTGGGGAACTTAGATATAGAAACAAACAACATGAGCGTGCAATGACGGCTCCAATCAATTATGAAAAGATACGTAAAGAACTATAATGATCGACCAGATATATAAATTTTGGAACATAACACCTGAGCATATCTTTAGTGACGAGTTTACAGGGTACGAAGACTTGTATCCTGAATTCGACAAACACACAAAAGAAACTTATGAACGTGATCCAGACGGCACCATCAATGCCGTCTTTACTCTTTATCGTACAAGGGGTATTGTTCCTATTATATACTATACTGAGGCAGGACTAAAGACTGCTATACGTGAATTCTGTAATAAGTCATACAACAATGTCGAGGGAGATAGATTAGGGTTAGGTAATAATGCTGGACAAACTATTAATCGCTTTATCTTTACAAACATGCAAACAGCAGAACCCAAGGGTCGTGGAAGTAACAGTCTTAAAGATAGGTTCTTTGATGATGCTAAACTAAAACGTGCTATACGTATTTGTTTTGAGTTTAGAGAAGGCAACAAGTTGTGTTATCCTACAGCAATGCGCAGAAGTTTAGAGCTAGTTACTGGAGAAAATGTAACTAACTTTAAAGCACAAAACGCCAAAAGTATTGTTGAACGTCTGTGTCCAGTTATATGGGGTAATGTATACGACTATAGTTGTGGTTATGGCGGACGTTTGCTTGGTATTACTAGCAGTAACATGCGGTATAAGTATATTGGTACAGACCCAAACACAGAAACATATCAATATTTAAATTACTTAAACAGTATAATTGGCGGCAACGCAGAATTACACTGTAAAACATCACAAGACTTTCAACCAGAAGATATTGATTTAGCATTTAGTAGCCCGCCTTACTTTAACTTGGAAAAGTATAGTGACGAGCCTACACAGTGTATGGTACAATTTAATACACTAGACGAATGGTTTGAAGGATATACTGTTCCTACTATGGAAAATATATACCGTGGTCTAAACAGTAATGGTGTGTTTGCTACTAATATAGCAGATTACAAAACTACAAAAGATGAATTCAAAGTTGTAGATAGATGGATCCAAACCGCAGAGAAGATTGGATTTAAACACACAGAAACAATTAAGATGATGCTTAACACACGGCCTGGTGTTGGCAATGATAAACTAGCAGGTCGAGAAAAGTGGGAAGGCGTATACGTCTTCACCAAATAAAAAGGTTAATAAATGAACAACTATATTTTTACAAGCGAAAGTGTAAGTGACGGACATCCAGACAAAGTAGCAGATCAGATATCTGATGCCCTAGTGGATGCTGGTCTAGCTAATGGCGACGAGACAACTCGTGTTGCTGTTGAAACACTTGTAACTACTAACCATGTAACGTTAGCAGGTGAAGTAAAGAACTTTAATGTAAGCAAAGATGAAGTTAAAGAAATCGTGCGTAACAAAGTTCGTGACATTGGGTACGAGCAAGACGGGTTTCACTGGGATAAACTAAACATCTATAACGAGATTCACGCACAAAGTGGAGATATTGCGCTAGGCACAGACGACTTTGGTGCTGGTGATCAGGGTATTATGTTTGGCTATGCGTGTAATCACACCAAGAGTATGATGCCAGCGCCTATTCACTACAGTCACGAAATTCTTAAAGAACTAAAAGAACTGCGTAAACTAGACAGCGTATTAGGACCTGATGCTAAATCACAAGTGAGTGTAGAGTATCAAGGTGCTAGGCGTGAAGGCGTTGTTAAACGTATTGACCAAATTGTTATCAGCACACAACATGCTGATGGTGAAATTGAAACAGCGAGAGTACTCGCAAAACAAGCAGCACATCATGCTCTGGGAGATTTAATTGATGAAAATACTGTCTGGCATCTTAATCCTACTGGCAACTTTGTTATCGGTGGGCCTGATGGTGACGCTGGTGTTACTGGGCGTAAGATTATTGTTGATACCTATGGGGGTTTTGCTCCTCACGGTGGTGGCGCATTTAGTGGCAAAGATCCAACAAAGGTTGATCGGTCCGCTGCTTACATGGCGAGGTGGTTGGCGAAAAATGTAGTAGCAGATGAAATGGCAGATTGGTGCAACATTCAGTTGAGCTATGCTATTGGTGTTAAGCAACCTACTAGTATTCTTGTAGACAGTAACGGACACAATCGCAGCATTGAGCGTTTTATTCGTAATGAAATTGACTTATCACCAAAAGGAATCATTGACAGATTCGATTTATTCAACTATACTAACTACAGTAATAACTGTGTATATGGACACTTTGGCGACAAAGATGTACCTTGGGAGAAATTAGGATGGGAAAGAAAATGATTACACAAAATGATGATGCTGTATCTGTTCCTAATATAGTAACTGAAGAGATTGTAAGAGAAGCACTTAAAGAAGTGTATGATCCTGAAATCAGTTTAAGCGTAGAAGAGCTTGGACTAATTTACGAAGTAAATTGTAAAGGTACAGAGGTGCACATCAAGCACACACTGACTAGTATGATGTGTCCTTTTGCAGAAGAGATTTGTGAAGGTATCGAAACAGCAGTTGGCGCACTCAAGGGTGTCGAAACTGTAAACAGAGAACTAGTTTTTGATCCTCCGTTTAGTGTCGAAATGGTTCCAGAAGACACTCGTATGATGATGGGCTGGTATTAATGAAAGATCCTAAAGTAACAGAACGTGTAAAATACACAAAGGAGAATCAGGATGCTTGATAAACTAAAGAATATTTTTAAGAAATCCGCCAAGACTACTAAAAAAGAAGACGCAATGGGCCCATGGGTTAAAGTAGTCGAAGTACATTTTGACAAGGATGATCCGACACGTGGATACTTTGAACTAGACTGGAATGCTGACTTTGTTGGACTTCTTGGCGAAGCAGGGTATGCTGGCGAGAATGACGAGGAAATCGTAGACCTATGGTTTAATGATCTTTGCCGTAGTGTAGCACTGGATGTCGGTGAAGACTAATGACTAGTATCGACTATTCTGAATTAGAATGGTGGTATAATTGGAAAGTTGATGAAAGATATTACTGTACTGTTCTTGTTATAGATACAAGTCAGTACAGTAAGCCAAAAGGTTTTAACAAATTACTCGTAGATATGTTTGGTGAGAAGTACGGCGGCTGTCGTTATGAGAGCTCGATGAATGGATATGAATGCTGGTTTCGTAGGCAGGAAGACATAATAGCATTTAAACTGTTAATACCCACAAGGAATGACTAGAATGAAATATACTGCAAAGGTAGCAAAATATGAAAGTTAAAGTAGAAACTATTCAACTTACAAAAAAAGTTTATTTTGTAGAGGTAGCGGATGACTCACCAGCAGTGTGGGCATGTGATGATGTTGTCTGTAAAGACGTAGATCCATTTAGTGTTGAAGTACTAGATGAAACAATTTTTGGATACAGCGAATGCGAGTAAAGATTGGAAAATATCCTACACATAGGTTCTATCACAACTGGCTTTATACTCGGTTTGGGTACTCACCCAAGCAACGAACAAGTATAAAGATCCACAAATACGATACCTGGAGTATGGATCATACCCTTGCTCCTATCATCTTGCCTATGCTGGTACAGCTAAAGGCTACTAAACACGGTTCTCCAATGATTGATATGACAGACGTACCAAAAGAATTACGTGCTACTAAGAAGCAATTAACAGCATATAGTAAAACAGGTGAGACTGATGATAACTATTTCAAGCGTTGGGATTGGATCTTAGATGAAATGATTTGGGCGTTTAATCAAAAGTGCCGTGATGATTGGGAAGACCAATATTATGGTGAGTGGGTTGAAGATCAAAAGAACGGCGCATTTGCTGGTAGTTTTAAATGGATTGACCATGAAGGCAGAGCTGTGCACCAAGAACGTATGAGCAACGGCTTTCGTTTGTTTGGAAAATATTTTGAAAATTTGTGGGACTAGGTGTTGACATCCAAAACGTCTTACTGTATATTAACATTATAACATTTAGGAAACTTGATAATGAATGAAGACAAGATAAAATTACGTATGTCAGAACTCATACGGCCGATTGATGAGGCTATTATGATGTGTGACAGTCGTGAAGAAGTACTAATGCTTGCTAGTTTAATGCAAGTATCGTTGAAAGATATCTACGATGCGCAGCTTGGAGTTGTTGGTAGGAAACAAATGTTTGAAGGATTTTCAAAATGATTACTAAAGAAAAAAAGCAGTGGGTACTAGAGCAACTTAAACAAGGCGAAGTGGTTGTTGAGTTTACTAAAGTAAACGGCGATTATCGTAAAATGACTTGTACACTTCAGGAATCTGAATTACCACAACCAACAAAAACAGATCCACTAACTCAGAAAAAAGTACGAGCAATTAATGAAGAGCTGTGTGTAGCATACGACACCAATGCCAATGGCTGGCGCAGTTTTCGATGGGATACTTTAATTGATGCGTTGCCAGCAGAAGACGATAGTTTAGATTTTGATGTACAAGATTAAAATAGTGATTGACAAACTACAAAATTTGTTTAATAATGCACAAGAACAATAACAACAAGGACAATTGATGACTTATATCCTAGTAGACTCGCTTAACATGTTTTATCGTGCACGTCACGTAGTACGTGGTGACGACATTGAAACTAAAATTGGCATGGCATATCACATTATGTTTAGTGCTATTAATAAAGCATGGCGTGACTTTGAAGGCAGTCATGTAGTGTTTTGTTTTGAGGGTCGCAGTTGGCGCAAGGACCATTACACTCCGTATAAAGCAAATCGTAAAGTAGCTCGTGATGCTCTTACTCCACGTGAGCAAGAAGAAGATCAGGCATTCTTTGCGGCATTTGATGAGCTAAAAGACTTTATTGAACGGCGTACTAACTGTACTACACTACAGCACAAACAGTGTGAAGCAGATGACTTTATCGCACGTTTTATACAGAACCATCCCAATGACAAGCATGTTATTATTAGTAGTGACAGTGACTTTTATCAGTTACTTACAGACAAAGTAACACAGTACAACGGTATTAGTAACCAGCATATGACAGTAGATGGTGTATATAATGACCGTGGCAAGGCTGTTATTGACAAGAAAACTAAAGAGCATAAGATGCTGGGTGATCCTGAATGGTTGTTGTTTGAGAAGTGTGTACGTGGCGACACTAGTGATAATGTGTTTAGCGCATATCCTGGTTGCCGCAAAAAAGGCACTAAGAATAAAGTTGGCATGCTGGAAGCGTTTGCTGATAAGAATGAAAAAGGCTTTAACTGGAATAACTTTATGCTACAGAAATGGGTAGACCATGAAGGTGTTGAGCATCGTGTATTGGATGACTATCAGCGTAACCGTGAAATTATTGACCTCACAGCGCAGCCTGATAATATTAAAACGGTGCTTGACGAGACAATCGTTACACAAGTACAGCGTGTTCCTAACACAGGTGTAGGTGTACACTTTATGAAGTTCTGTGGCAAGCATGACTTACAGCGTATTAGCGCAACAGCCGAAGCACACGCTGAATATTTAAATGCGGCCTACTGAGACTAAAGTAGCTAAGTTTAATGTTAGATTTTCAGATCCTGATGTAGTTGACATCTGGTCAGAAACCGAACAAGGCATATGGGTCAGTGAGCATGCTAGTACAGTTGCTTACCATATAGAAATTAATACAGAAACACAGCAATTTGATACAATCATACAAGCCGTGTTTGACAGTGAAACATACGTAAAGTATAGATTGATGTGGCCAAATGAAGTATAAAGCAAAAGTAGTAATTGAAGATAAGTTCTGGATTGTAGAATCCAGTGGCAGTAAAGTAGGGACTTTAAAACGTGCCGATGAAGGATATATATTTTATAGTAACCATGACGGATCGGAAAAACACTACACAGACTTGTCATCTTTTAAAATAGAAGAAAAGAAGACAAAGACGTACATTAACGACACAGTATACGGGTATGCCGCTAACACAGAGCAAGCACATGATATCTCCCTACAAGATACAGTGCCTATTTTTAAGAAGACAGCCACAAGTACACAACATTTTGCGGCTGGTTACTATGGGATTAAGTTTCCACGTCTTGGTTGGAGCGATGCGTTTTGCCCTAGACTAAAGACATTAGACACATACCAATTTATTGGTCCGTTTAAGTCACAGTCAGACGTCAATATGGCGATAAAAAGGAAAGCACAGGAGAATGAAATATCTAATAGCACTTAGTTTAATATTCACAGTAAGCAGCGCAAGTACACAAGAGACTATGCCACAACCAAATAATATGAAAACATTTATTACAAAACAACCTTGCGCTCCGTTTTCAGAGATGTTAAAGACACCTGCCAAGTACGGCGAGTCAATGTTGTTTACAGGTACTGGACTACAATTTGGTGCGCAAGGTACCCAACCATTCACAGGAGGCATGTTCTTCTTTACAAATCAAGATACAGGCACCTGGACAATGCTAAGTGTATATGGCGATGGCATGGCATGTATGGTAGCGAACGGCAGAGAATTTGCACCTTACGTAGGCGGACAACCGCACTTCAATCAACCAGAGAAAGATGACTTGTAATGTGGACATTAGTTTTTATATACTTCTTTGAAACGACCCCTTACGTAGAACATGTTAGTACACATACAAGCATGACAGAGTGCTTTCGTGCTAGAGAAAATTTAAGTGAATTTCATGGTAAAGGTGGTGGCTATTTTAAACCAGAACACCAAGCCATTTGTATTAACATGAATGAGGGCGAAGAGCTATAATTCTATACTACTTTAACTAAATACATTAAAGCAGTATAGAAAGAAAATACGTATGGCAAGACCTAAACCAAAAATTCTAATGGAGTTTACTGATCCAAAAAGTTTTAGAAGCGAACAATTGTTGGCGGCTGATGCTATATACGCAGTATTCCATAATGACAGCCCTATCAACTTACGGAGTTTAAACAGTCTCACAAATTATCCTGGACCAAAATACAAAAAAGTATCCTTCAGTAATAGTGGACACGCATTTAATTTAGCAGAACGGCTAAACAAATTGTTTAAGACAGACATGTTTTCAGTTGTAAAACTAACAAAGGGTGATAAAATAAGAGAAGATGACAACCCCAGGCTTTTATAAAAGTGTACTAGACACTGCCAAAACATTAAAATATGGTGACCAAATTACCATACGTCACATCTTCAAGAACTACCGCAACGGACAAGGCCTCAACTTAACAAAGTTTGGGGTTTTAGTCTTGAGTGAAATGGGGTTTGAAAAAGAAGTTTTTAAACTCAACAAACAGCCAGTGTTTACAGCACGTATGCGAGTACTGCTAGACAAGTATAACAAATATCCGTTTTATATTTCACGACGTGAACTAATATTGTATGGGAGTGAAGATAGAGTACTGTATAAATTATATGGTCACGACTTAGATGCGTGGGTTGAACATATGGAAGAGAATTTAGAAAGGTAGGGCTGATTTCCTGCTTTTAGGTTTTCAGCGCCAATTGGAGTTAGTTACTTACGATTCCAGATACCCCATAGTACCCAGATAGCAACTAAGCCCATTAGGCCTTCTGCACCGAGTGTTGAAAGCATACCAGCTACATTAGCTACTACACTTACTTCTGGAAAGAATGGTATTGCTCCTAATCCTAGTACTTCAACTATGATCATTAGTGCGGCAAGACTTATACCTACTTCAGTTAGTCCTGCTGCCCATCCTTTTACTTTGTTCAAAATATCCATGATATTTCTCCCTTTCTCTCTTGTGTTACGGTATTAAGCGATAGTTTGCTTACCCGTATTATTACTTATCTGAATCTGCTACATTTTAACGCATACCAAAGCGTATTGGCAGGTAGAACTTTTTTCATAAAAGTGCCTTTTCTGGCTTGACAACCAAGACGTCTTACCGTATAATAGTGGTATAAGTTAAACAAAACGGAGTTACACATGTTTAGAATCCCAACTTTTAATAAAATGGAAATGACTTTTGAAGAGGCAATAAACATAATTGAAATTGATGGTGATTTGCTTAAAGGTATGGAACATGTTAGTGAGCATTGGGATCGTTATTGTGCTGATGAAACATTGTACACCGATGAAGTTGGTGATTTTTTTGATACTTGGATATACGAAGTAAATGCGTATAACAAAATTTTCTCAAAAATGAAGCCACTTTTTGCTTGACAAGTAACCTGCTTTACTTTATAAGTGTACGTATAGATACATAACAATCCAACCCAGGAGATAAAAAATGGATTTACAAACACGCACCGTAAAACTATCAGAACTAACCAAGTACGCAAAGCATCACTTTGCTACCAAGCGCCCTATTATGGTTTGGGGTCCTCCAGGTATTGGTAAATCTGAGACATTTGAACAAATTATCGAATCATACAAGGCAGAGGGTAAGCGAGCATTGCTTATCGACGCAAGGCTATCACTGTGGGATCCAACCGATCTCAAAGGCTATCCTTACTACAATGCTGAAACTAACCGTATGAGCTTTAGTGCTCCGGACGAACTTCCAAGTGAAGAAGAAGCTGCTGATTATGACATTATCCTACTGTTCCTAGACGAATTGAATGGTGCCGCACCTGCTACGCAAGCAGCCGCATATCAGCTTATTCTTAACCGTGCTATTGGCAAATACAAGTTGCCAGACAATGTGGTAATTGCTGCCGCAGGTAACCGTGAGACTGACAAAGGTGTTACATACCGTATGCCTAAGCCGCTTGCTAACCGTTTCCTACACTATGAAGTGCGTGTAGATTTCGAAGATTGGTCTACTTGGGCAGTACTGAACCGCATCCACCCAGATGTGCTGGGTTACATTACTACGTTTAAAGAAGACTTGTACAACTTTGATGCGTCAAGCGCAGAGCGTTCGTTTGCTACACCACGTAGCTGGGCCTTTGTAAGTGAGACAATCCAGAATGTAGATGGGTTTAACGAAGAAGAAGTAACTGACATGGTTGCGGCTGGTATTGGAGAAGGCATTGCGCTCAAGTTTAAGGCGCACCGTGCTGTAGCTTCTCAGTTGCCTAACCCAACAGACATTCTAGACGGCAAGGTTAAAGAACTGAAAACTACTAATGTCAGCGCAAAATACGCACTAACAACCGCACTATGCTATGAGCTTAAAGATTCGTTTACTAACCGTAACGATGAAATGAATCGGTTCGATAACTTCCTAGAGTTTGTACAAGCTAACTTTGAAGCCGAAATGGTTGTCATGGCGTGTACAATTGCGCTAGGCAAGTATAAGATCCGTCCAAAGTTTAATCAGCTTAAGAACTGGAAAGGGTTTATTTCCAAGTACGGTTCGCTGATTGAAATGGCGTAACACTTAGTTATGCCACCTGGGTGAAGTAGGGCATCGGCGGGTGCCCTACTTCTTTTAAATTAGTGCTTGACATTACTATTAATTTAGCGTATATTATTAGAGTAACCAACTAGGAGATGACTATGCAAACTTTTAAAAACGCAGGTGAAAAATTAGTAGCCGCCCGTATTAAAATGTTGTTTAAGCAACCGTTCTTCGGTAATATTGCTTGTCGTTTACAACTTGTCGACTGTACAGATGAAGGCTGGTGTAACACCGCCGCAGTAGACGGACGCAACTTTTACTACAATCGAGACTTTGTTGAAAAGTTAGATCTAGAAGAAACTGTGTTCCTAGTAGGGCATGAAGTTGGACATTGTGTATATGAACACTTCCTTCGTCGTGGTGATCGCAAACCTAAAATCTGGAATATGGCAGGTGATTATAAAATTAATGCTATGTTAGTGCGTGAGAAAATTGGACGTATTATCGACAAAGTTAAGCCATTGTATGACAAAAAATATGAGTCAGACGATTGGTGGACTGAAAACGTATATGATGAGTTAATTCAAAGCGGTGCTGCTGAACAAGATACACTGGACATTCACTTAGATTTAGAAGGTGACGGTAACAGTGAAGGTGAAGGCACTGACGGAAAGAATGGCACAGGACGTCCTACTATTAGTCGTGAGGATGCAAAAGCAATCAGCGATGAACTGAAAAACGCTATTATCCAAGCAGCACAGAGTGTAGGTGCTGGCAATGTACCAGGCGACATCCGCCGTATGATTGGCGAGCTTACTGAGCCTAAGATGGACTGGCGTCAAATGATTCGTGTCACACTAGAAAGTAATCTTACTAGTGACTTCACGTTTATGACACCTAACCGCAAGAGCCAGTTTAACAGTGTTGTGTTGCCAGGCATGCTAAAGGATCAACAAATTGATATTGCTATTGCGCTAGACGTTAGTGGTAGTATTAGTAACCAAGACACAAACGACTTCCTAAGTGAAGTGCAAGGTATTATGGATCAGTTTCAGAGCTACAAGATTCGTATCTGGTGCTTTGACACAGAAGTTAGCGGATACGATGAGTTTACAGATGATGATGGACGTTCAATTACTGAGTTCGAAATGACTGGTGGCGGTGGTACTAAATTTATGCCTAACTGGGACTTTATGAAGGCCCGTGGTATTGAGCCAGATCAGTTTATTATGTTTACAGATGGTGAACCTTGGAAAAGTTGGGGCGATGCCGACTACTGCGATACTATGTTCCTTATTAAAAATCGCTGGAGCAAGCCAGTTGCGCCTTTTGGAACTACTGTGTATTACGAAGCACAAGAGAAAAAACAGGCGGCATAAATAATCATGAAGATACTAAAACAAGGTTACGCTTTAAGCGAACAGGATCTCGAAATGATAGATCCAAAAATAATAACTCAAATGATGAAAACTCGTATAGTCGTTGAATTTGACGACAATCCCGACATCGACAATTTAGACTTTGGCGGGTGTACTGGGTTTTATCATATTAAAAGTTTAAAAAGTAAGCTATATCAATTTTGGTTTGAAAACTCAAAGGATAGTGAATCTTTTTATTCTAACATACTTGCGTATAAGATGAGTATGTCATCAGATTATGATGATAAATAACTACGTATATAACTAATAAGTCAATAGGAGAATAACATGACTGAAGAAAACCAAACGGCAGAAGAGCCAATCACAACTGACAGCGCAGTACCTGAACTACCAGATGCGGCTCCAGAGCAAATCACACTTGGTGTTGCTGACCTACAAAACGCAGCTCAAGTTATTGACATTGCTGTAACTCGTGGAGCGTTCCGTGCTGCTGAAGCAGAACAAGTTGGCGCAGTATTTAACCGCCTTTCAGCGTTCATTCAGAGCGTTCAAGATCAACAAGCACCTGCAGCGACTGAGGGCGAAGAAGCTCCAGCACCTGCGCCGGAAGCACAATAAGGAGTAATTCCAAATGGCAAAAACTATAAAACACATTGGCCGTGTAAAGAGCACAGGCATGAAGTGCATTGTAGTCTTTCGTGAAATCTACGACGAGAATGGTAATGTCACTGATGACAAAAACTGCCTCGTCGTAGAGACACAACGACTACCAGACATGGAACACGATGATATGGTAAGAGTAGTAGAGAGTGAAAACGCTCAATCTTCTCCAGAATTTTATGCAATCGCACACCGCAGTATGTTTAGTGATGGTACTAACATGCTGGTTGGTTTGCACAATAAAGGTTATTTGAGAAAGTATCCTACTAACGCAATCGAACTTACACCCAACGCTTACACTGTTATTTCACTTAGTGAAGTTAACCAAATTATTCGTAAGCAAAAAAGTGGTATGACTGACAGTGATATTAAGAATAGTATGGTAAACGATACCGATCAGGCCCCACGGACTGAATCATCTCTTAGCCCTACGCCACCAATGTCAGCACCAACTGATGGTGTACTTGATGACACAACTATTGCTAAAAGCATGATCAGCCAAGCTGACACATTTTTAGCGGAAGCCGCACGGTTAAAGTCTGAAGCATATGATATGGCTCCTAGTTTGAAGCCTAAAAAAGGTCGTCCGAAAAAAGCGGCTGTCGATGCCAATACATAAAAAAGACCGGACATTTCAGAACATTGTTAGGGACGTTGATATTGACGAGATTCCACTTGACTATATTGAACGCCTAATACTAATTTTAGATAATGGTGATCGTGTAATTTTTGATGGTGACGATCTTGAAGAAATTGACGAACCCAACATTGTTTTGTTTATTATGAGTGCTGTTGACGACCTTGCGAGGGACTATGGTAGCCCAGTTAATGACATTGAAATAGTTATTGACTACACTCGATTAGAACAAGAAGTCAAAAGACTAACTACTAATTTATTAGACAAGGACAGCGACGATGCCGATAAAGGCGATACTAGCCTGTGATCAAGATTGGGGTATCGGTAAATCCGGTACCCTTCCTTGGCCACACAATCCAGCGGACCTTAAATGGTTTAAGGAAAACACTACTGGTGATGTAGTAGCAATGGGCAAAGCCACGTGGGATAGTTTACCACGTAAACCTTTACCTAATCGTAATAATATTGTTGTTACTAGTAGCACACAAGATAAAGACAAAGGCGGATATCATTATATTAAATTTGATAATGCCCAAGTTGAACTTTCTAATATGAGCAAACTACAAGATGTTTGGATTATAGGCGGCGCACAATTGATTACTGGATTAATACACATAATTGATGAGTTTCATCTGAGTCGTATTTCAGGATCATATGATTGTGACACATTTTTACCCAGCAGTTTGATTCAAGAATTATACACCTTGACATCTAGTCAGATTCAAGATGGTGTTTATGTAGATGTATGGAGTAAACGATGAAGATATTAATATTTGGATTGCCTGGTAGTGGCAAAAGTACACTGGCAAAACCGTTTGCTGATCTAATTGGCGGAGTACATTTAAATGCTGATGATGTTAGAAAAGAATATAATGACTGGGACTTTACACCAGAAGGGCGCAATAGACAAGCATCAAGAATGCGATACTTAGCAGACGGTGTTGTACGTGCAGGCAAAGTAGCGGTTGCTGACTTTGTATGCCCTACTGAACACGCACGTAAAGAGTTTAATCCAGACTATACAGTGTGGATGGATACTATCAAAGAAGGACGATTTGAAGATACAAACAAGATGTTTCAGCGTCCTGAATATGTAGACTATCATGTTGAAGCGTGGTTTGACAATGCTCACGAGCAACTTATGCCAGTAGTACAACGTTGGATGAATATTAACGATGTTTGATTATAAAAAACCCACAGCACAAATGCTAGGCAGATGGCAACCTTGGCATGATGGTCATACAGAACTATTCAAGAGAGCCCTTGCTGAAACAGGCCAAGTGTGTATTATGATCCGTGATGTAGGCGGTATTATTGGTGAAGACGCTGGTGGTGGACGCACAGCAACACAGGACGACAATCCGTTTATGCTATTAGATGTAATTCGTGGTATACAAAAAGGATTAGGAAATGAAGGGTTTACAGAAAACAAAGAATATATTATAAAACGTATGCCCAACATTGTAGATATTAGTTATGGCAGAGGTGTAGGATATACATTTACTGAGCATGATTTGGGGGAAGATATACATAATATCAGCGCAACAAAGATCCGTAAAAAAATGAGAGAAGACAACACCCTTGAATAGAAAATTATTAGATGGTACAATTGTACCTGCGTTGGATATACCAATAGAACTGATTGTTAGAACAAAATGCCCCAGTAAGTATAAATTAGTTGACATGGAAACTGGATTAGAGTATACTGGAGTTATACCAGACTCCAATGAAGGATATTTTTGGAAGAGAACTGATACATAATGAAGCAATATTTAGACGCACTCAACTACATACTGGAAAACGGTGAAGATGTAAATGATCGCACTGGTACTGGAACACGCACAGTGTTTGGTTATCAAATGAGGTTTCCATTATCCTATAGTAATTTTCCAGCAGTAACTACCAAGCGACTTGCTTTCAAGAGCGTAGTGGGTGAACTACTATGGTTCTTGGAGGGCAGCACAGATGAACGAAGATTAGCAGAGATCACGTTTGAGAAAGATCGTACACAACTGTCGGAAAAGAATACCATCTGGACTGCTAATGCCAATAAGCAAGCAAAAGAATTAGGCTACGTTACAGACGACGACGACACCTACAAGAAGCTGGGTCCAGTTTATGGGTTTCAGTGGCGCAACTTTGACGGTGCTTACTATAATGGCGCACCGCATATGCGTGGCACGGATCAGATTAGCTGGATTATTAATGAGATTAAAACTAATCCAGATTCAAGACGCATTATCCTAAGTGCTTGGAACCCTAATCAACTTGATAAAATGACGTTGCCTCCTTGCCATACACTAGCACAGTTTAGAGTAATGAACGGTAAACTAAGTTGCCAAATGTATCAGCGTAGTGCTGATTTGTTCTTGGGTGTACCATTTAACATTGCCAGTTATAGTTTGCTTACACATATGTTAGCACAAATTTGTAATTTAGAGCTAGGTGAATTTATATGGACTGGCGGCGATTGCCACATCTATCAGAATCATATGGAACAGGTAAAACAACAACTAGAACGTTCTCCACGCAATGGCCCTATACTAGAGATGCCAGAGTTTAGTACACTAGAAGAATTAATGTCTACTAAACCAAGTGATTATAATCTTGTAGGGTACAACCCAATGGATACTATTAAGGCACCAATGGCAGTTTAAATGAACCATAAAATTTTATATAAGCTAGAGCAACTAATACATACTAGTCCACAGTTATTGCGCAAGCCCCGTACACTTCGGCAAGCAATACAAGGTACGTTTGATGTTGATGTTGAAGATGTAGAATATGATACCATTGGCGAGCTAGTGGATCGCATTGATGACAAGGTACTTGATAACTACTTTCGTAATCACTGGCAAGGTGAAATGAAAAAGTACAAGTACAGTGGACTTAAACTAATTGATGAAGTAAACAATTTGAAGCCACGCCGTGTACTAGATATTGGCTGTGGTTATCATGAGTTTAAAGGTAAGATCGATAACCTAACTGGCATTGATCCCTACAATAAACAAGCTGACCATGAAGTTAAACTACTGGACTATCGCCCCAAAGAAAAGTTTGATGTGACATTGGCATTGGGGTCAATTAACTTCGGCAGTACTGACAAAATCTTTGCTGAATTAGAACATGCTGTTAGTTTGTGTAACCCAGGTGCTGTGATGTTCTTTCGTGCTAATCCAGGATTGCCACATGAAAACGAACCAGACCGTCCTGCTGGTGATCAATCAAAATGGATTAGTTTCTATTCATGGGACAGTAATTTTATTGTTAACTGTGCCACTCAACTTGGTGTAGATATCTTAGACATCCGTACTGATACACATAAAAACCGCCTTTATTTTGTATGGCGAACCAAATAGACTAAATAAGTATACAGTTAATGCTAACGCTCTGATCAAAAAGAAGTTCAGCATTAATATCCCCCAAATTATTAATAAAGGAACAGCCGTGACCCGGCTGTAATTTTTCTATGGACTATTACATTGTTGTACTACTGTTAGGTGTGTTTTACGGATTTTTCGTAGGGCTTGTTCCTGTGGCTGGTGCTACTACTGGACTGATTGCAGTTTACAGTTTTGTAGGATACTTTACTGATCCTTATATGTTGGTTGTTTTTACTACAGCCATTGTAGTTACTAGCAGTATAGGAGATACATTTTGCGGTGTTATTATGAATATACCAGGAGCAGGAGGCGCTGCCGCCACTATGGTAGATGGGTTTCCAATGTCGAGAAGAGGTGAAGCCGCTAGAGCATTAAGTGCTGCGATTAGTACAAGCTGGATTAACGGACTTATTTGGGGGCTATTAGTATTCTTATTTTTACCCTACTATACTAAAATTGTACTGTACTTTGGTACAGCAGAAATGTTTTCTTTCTTGATTTTTGCAATGACCTGTGTTATATTTGTTAGTAGCAAGTACTGGTTCCGTGGCGCAATAGCATTAGTTGCTGGCGTAGCTGTAGGACACATTGGAATGGATCCAAATACTGCTAGTGTACGTTGGACTATGGATTGGGAGTACTTGGGAGCAGGTGTTCAAATGATACCAGTAATGGCAGGTGTACTAGCGTTTCCAGAACTAGTAAGCGCATACAGAATGAAGGCTACAAAAATTAGTTTAACCAAAGGTGATATCGTTGAACAACTTATACAAGGCATTCGTGACACTTGGCGGTATAAATGGGACGGCTTGCGTGGCGGCTTAATAGGCGGCTTTGTAGGGCTAGTACCAGGCATAGGCGGAGCAATTGCTGATTGGTTTGCGTACAGTCAGACGGTCGCACTTGGAAAACGTGATGGTGAGAATGTTGGACAAGGGCATGTTAGAGGAGTAATAGGGTGTGAAGGTGCAAACAATGCGCAAAAGGCAACTAGTTATGTTCCTACAGTATTGTTTGGCATTCCTGGCGCACCATTTGAAGTTATAGTAATGGGACTGTTAATGTACGTTGGGCTTGAGCTAGGTACACCAAGTGTACTAGAAGATCAAAGATTCTTTGACGTACTACTCAGCAGTTACATGTGGAGTTTGTTGCTCATACTGCCTATTAGTTATGGGTTCATTAGGTATGCGGTGTATATAACAAACCTTCCGTTCAAGTATTACTTCTGGCCTATACTAGCAAGTTTAGTTTGGGCCAGTACACAGTACACAGGCATGATAGATGATTATGCTATGTTAGCTATTTGTTGTGTTGTAGGCATGGCAATGAAGTATCTAAAGTTCAGCAGAGTGAGCTTTTTAATTGGTTTTATTCTTAGTGCTAGATTAGAATCAAGTTGGGTACAGTTTGATACATTTGGTTATGGGTGGCAAGATTTGTTACTAAAACCAATGCCAGCTGTATTCATAACCCTGGCAATTGCAGCCGCAATTTGGGGATTATTTTTTAATAAAGCACGTATTGATTTTGTATAGGAGATAACAATGAAAATCAGAAATATCTTATTAGGCGCAGTTGCGTCAATTGCAATTGCTACAACAGCATTTGCTGAAATTACAATGGTAGTACCACAGAAACCTGGACAAGGCACAACTGTATGGGCAGAGATTGTAAAGAAAGAACTTGAAAAACATTTAGGTGAAAAAATTACACTACGCTTAATTCCAGGTGCTCGAGATATTCCAGGCTTTAACAAGTATCATAATGACTTACGCTTTGATGAGAATACTATTATGGTATCACATGGCGGTAATGGAGTTAGCTTCTTACAAGAAGCCGTCGACTATGATTACGCAGAGTATGAATCAATTGCTCTTATGAACTTAAATATTATTGCTGGTAAACGTATTGGCGACGATATGAGCAACCCACGCTTTCCAGCTGGAAGTGGAATGGTTCCAGAAGCATTTGCTATCGCACTTATGTTATGTGGTCCAGATAAAAGCGTAAACGAGTACATCGAATGCTTTAAGGACAATGTAGTATGGGTTAAAGGCATGAGTGGCAGTGAACGCCGACTAGCATTTAAACGTGGTGATTTAACAGGTACAAGAGAAAATCCAGCAACATACCAAAAGCATGTAGAGCCAGATGAAAACGCAGAACTATGGTTCCATCATGGGCTACTTGATCCAGCAACTGGTACACACAGTGACGATACAAACTATCCAGCAGGATATCAAGTAGAGCAATTGTTTGAAGCACGTTGGGGAGTAGCACCAAGTGGAGAGTTTTATGATGCATATGTACTTGTAAAAAGTTTCCGTGACGGTTTACAAAAAGCAATTTGGATTAACAAAGGTAACCCAGAACTTCGTGATCGTTTACGTGCGGCAATGACAGCATTAGATAATGATGCTGAAAGTATGGCTGCTATTGAAGCAAAGAACGGTAATTACGAATGGTTTATTGGCAAACAAGGTGACCAAATGCGTGATACATTAATGGGCTTTATTACTGAAGATGCTCTCAAGAACTTAGTTAAGTTTAACAGCGAAGCACTAGGACTTAAAAGTATCTATAAAGCAGATTTGGTTAAGTAATGAACAGCAATTGGGATAAATTGAAGCCTCGTACAGGCTATCATTATGACTCATTTAAAATGGACCCAGCATACGATTCAATGCGTTATGCTGGGCGTTTTACTGGACAATGGCACACAGAACTAGAAACTGTTGTAAAAAGCAGTACAGCTATTACTTGGCGTGATCGAAACCCAATTGACGGCACAAGTCCAGATATTGAGTCTGAAGAGTATGATCTAATGCGAGCAGGTGCTGATCCTAGACTTAGTTTAACTAATTTAGAATATAAATTACACCCTGTATTTCAACGTATGACAGATGCATTAGGACTAGTAGAAGGTGAAAAGCCAGTACAAAGCCGTGTACACATACAGCACCCTGGACAAGTTTGGAATTTACATATTGACAAATTAGAAAAATGGAACAAACAAGACCCACATAGTGTTTATAGATTTATGGTAATGCTGAATGATTGGGAGCCAGGACACTTTATACAGTACGGAAACTTTGTTCACACTGGTTATCGTGCTGGAGAAATATACAGTTTTGATTGGTATAATGTACCACATTGTACAGCAAACGCTGGGAATGGTCCAAGATGTACACTGTTAGTTACAGGTGTTGCTACTGAACATACTCGTAACTTATTCAGCACATACGATAACCAAATACTTGTATAAATAAATATATACTAACAGGAGAATAATATGGCTTATACACATGTGAGTAGACTTACCACTACATCAGATAGTGCCTTTGAAACTTTGGAGGCTTGGTTAGAAGCACATGGCGATTGCGGTCAAAGTAGCGAAAGTATTATTAGTTGGAGTGCTACACTAGACGAAGATGGCACATCAATTACACGAACTGTAGTTTGGCCAATGAAGGCAATAAGAGACTTAGAACGAGCAGAACGACCACCCAACGATAAATTTAATGCTATTGTAATTAGTGAAGTTGAAGATTAAATAACACCAGTATAAATTCGTTGAACAGTATCGTTTAATACCCTATCAATAGATTTATTTTCTATTAACTCTTGGAACTTTGTGTCACGTATACAAAGTTCTTTTTCATTGTGTAATTCATTACTTAGACCCAGTTTGTGTAATAATTTTACTAGACTATGTTGTTGTAGGTCAAAGTGTTGCTGAATAAATTTATTCTCTATACCAATCTGTGTTCTCATGCGTTCGTCATTTTCATACCATGTGTAATGTGGATAAGTTATATCCCACCCTCCTACTTGATGCCACCAATCAAAACAAAAGTCATCTGGCATCCAAAATGCCAAGAACTTTGCTTCAGGAAACCATTCACGTAGTTGAGGTATATGATAACTAAACCAATGACTTTTAACGATTTTAACACCAGTGTCCCAATCATCAAAAGGTTCCTGAAATTGTGCTATTACATCGTCACGGTTTAATTGATCTAGACGATCAAAATTTGTACCATAATCGTGTCCTGGCCCCCAATACGCACCTCTGTGCCAGCCTTTAGCACCGTTAGTATAACTATCAGTGTTTACTTCATCTGACGTATTAATGTCTACTTGACTTTGTATACAACGAATTGCTCCGCTCCAGCGACTTCCTGGTGTACCAGTTGCTATAATTAAATCTTCACCTTTATACATAATTACCAAATGCCCATTCTCGTTCCGCACACCACCAACAGTCTCCACATGGTGGATAACTAGTTTCGCAACTTACTGTTAGACTGTGAAGTCTATTTAATTCATATTTTTCATACAACAATGCTAACTGACTTTTATTAATATTATGAAACGGACGATAGAAATGATTGTGTATTACTCTAGGCATTAATCTATCTCTATCTTGTTTTCTTTGTTCATGATGTAGTAATTTCTCGTCTGGGTTACGTGTTTTTCCACTTACCCAACAACTCAAATTCCATTGCTTAGTTAAACTGTCAGTAGCTTGATCTCTATATTCCTTGCGTGATTCCAAGTTTGGTGCTAGTATTACACGATGTTCTAGTACTGTTACTGATGTGTTACTCTTAACCCACTTAACTACTTCCTGTACAGGTGTTACATTAAATTTCTTATCATCACTAGCAACTGTAAGTAACACAACGTCATGCTGTCTTTGTGATGCTATCAACCAAAACAGTATTGCGCTATCACTTCCTCCACTTAAATATATGCCTATAGGGCCTGTGGGTAATTTTATTTCTTCTGCCATAATAATGCTCTGCTATTATTCTCTGCTACTGACTCGGCTACTGTACTTGCCAATTCTCCATTAAACTGGTTACTACAATGATCACTACCATAACATATTGTATTTGGATTATGATCTGCCAATAATTGTACAAATTCGATAGCTGACTGATGACTAGAGTTGCTGTCTTTAAGCAAGTTTCCAGGCATTCGTTTCAGTGCGCCGTTCCACCATATTACACCATTACCAGACGTAATAGCTAGTAATAATTTATCTACGTCTGATCGGTTACTGATGTTTACTCTATGGTAGTGATGCTGTAAACTTTGGTATTGTTTCCAATGTGACTGCCAATCAGTAAATTCAGCTTGTAGATTTTCCCAGATAGTCATATAGTCACTATCTCTGTCAGTAAACTTATGTCTATTGAATAACTGCATGCTTGGATATTTCTCTTGAAGATGTTTGATCCAACTTTTAATGTCAATACCATTCCATTCTTGAATAGTATATTTTCTAACAGCTAAACTTATCTTACTTATGTCTATATGATGTACTACAGTGTCACTATGCATGCCATGATGATTTAATATTCCATTAATAAAGAATCCGCTGCTTACTGTAACTGCCCAATCAACAGCACTAGTAGCTGCGCTGTATTCTGGAATTTCGTTGTGCATCAAATAACTTATATTACTATCGTCTATTAAGTTAGTTACAGCCGCACTATGACTGTGTATAAATGTTTGTTCAGTAGTAGGATCTATTGATTGTACATTCATATCAAGACTAATAGCATAGTCTCCCAGTGGTTGCCATACATCAGCACCACTACAAATGTTTATATTCTCATAATTTTTTAGTCTAGGAATAATATTCTTTTCATAGTTTCCCCATACTAATATAGTACCTGCTTGTATAATTAAAACACGATTGTACTTTACATAATCAGCCGGAATAAATACTTCTGTTACACAGTAATCATATTTGCTTTGACTATATCTGCTGCTTACACTGTGATCAATACTTAACTGACTATAGTTTACGGCAATGTCATCCCACCACGCATCTCCTGATTTAACTATTACAACACAGTCCATTTATTTTCTCTCAAAATTATAGTAACTAATTTGTACATCATAACGCAATTGTTCAGTTGGATTATCATTTTTATCATGATAGCCAATTAAACTGTTGGTGTACTGTATATTTTCTGTACTAATTTCGTCTAGTTGCCAAATGTCACGCCAATGTTTGGGTGTACTAGTGTGTACTGCTAAATCACGTTCATAAATCCATTTACGTGCTAACATACATTCATGGTTGATTAACTCTTTTGCCTGTTTGGTTGTTTTATAAAACTTAGTGTAATCAGGATAAGGGATGTCAATACCACCAACACCATGCCAACCATCCCAACATGCTTGTGGATGCCGCATAACAATCATAATTTTACTTTCAGGGAATGTTTCAGCAATCCAATCTAAACTGTAAACGAACTGATGACATTTTACCATGATATATCCATCATGATTAGGATACGCACGTTCTATCTCAGCAATCACTTGTTCACGTGTATACTTTCCAGTGTACAGTTCATGAAACCATTCACCAAACTCAAACCCTGGACCAAAGTATGCTCCTAGATGTTTAACCCCATTAAATTGTGGGCCATGATCATACTCACGCTCTGGTGATCGGTCACTGATGTTTATATCAATTACTGGAGTATTAGCTAGTAATACACTAGTGGCACTCCATTTACTTCCTGGTGCTCCAGTAAAGAATATTATTTTATTTGTATCTATCATGCTATTGTAATCGCAAAGCGCCTTTCTTCTATATTCATAACAGTGTGATATGAATCAACTTGTAATATGTGCCACTGATTTTTAACTAATACAGCATCACACGTAGGGGTTACCTGATCTTCATCATACCAGATAGTGTGTACATTAGCGCCACCTGGATCAATGATATAGTTTAAGGCTGTCGTTCGCCCTCTGTCTTTGTGTACAGGCACACCATGTACTAGTGTTTGATAACGAAACTTTGTATATTCAGGAAACTGTTCTTGAAGATATTCCACTAATTCAGCTTGGCATTCATGTATTGTGTAATTGGGACTACGCCCGCCAAATATATTTTCAAGTTCTAATACTTGTTCAACTGGCAATATTAAATGCTCTGGTACTACAGGCAAGTTTAAAAATTTATATTTCATACTATGGAAATGTCCTGAAAATTTATATTTCATACGATAAACTCTTTCATCTTTGGGTATTCACGGTAACTAACTGTAATGACACGACTGTCATCAGTCTGATTCCTTAGCGCCATGTTATTTTTTATCTGTGTATTTACATGCTGATAAAAATCTCCACTGTGTAAATGTTCCCAGACATCTCGTACTGTAAAAAACAATCCCCAACGTTTACTTAATTGATATAGCATTTTGCCATATTCAGTTTCACTACCATTCATCCAATCAAGTTTAAGATAGGCAGGAAAGTGCGCTGTTGTACGCATATATCTATTTACTATGTCATTAACATCTGCTACAATATTAATCACACGACTGTTGGGAAACTGTGTTAGTATTTCTTTTGGCAATCCATGTGTACAGTACAGTAACCGATGCGTATTTAGATATTGTATACCTTGTGCTTTTTCGAACCGTGCTGGAAATAAGTCTTGATAATATGTGTCACGATCAACAAAATCCTTTACATAATCCCAAGCTGGAGGTAATACTTCTCCATTAGGCATCGTTCTATCAAAATGTCTGGGGGCTACTTGACGTTGGATTAGCCAATCACTTTTTTGTGATATGTTCCAAGGATTAATGCCGTTGTCTAAACTACTATACCAATATACTTCTGGTAAGCTGCACAATACACGACCAATATTGTGTCCTCTACTGCCAGGTTCAAAACTTACAAAAACAAAATTGGAATTATTATACACGTCCAAGATAATAATAAACTCCGTTGTTGTATGTTACTATATCTCCAGTGGCAAACCAATCATCATATACACAAATATCTCCACGTACAAACAATTGGTTATCTTCAATTTTTACATCACAATGTACTTGATTGCCCATTATAGTTTCAGTTGTTTTTATAGTATCGCCTGGATTAAATGTTTGATTAATTGCTACTGGACCAACTTCTGTCATTCCCCAATTGGTAATAAATGTAGCACCACGATCATTAAATGATTGAATAATACTACTGTGTACTCTATCACTACCACACATAACAGTTATGCCACTCAAGTTTACAGTATTAAATCCTCGAGTTTTCATTACGGCACGGGCCATATCAGGTGTTAAGTGACTGTGTGTGTAATCTGTAATCTGTCTAACCCAACTGTAAGGATTAAACTTTTGTACGTCAACATCAGCACCAACTTCCACGGCAGGTAATGTCTGAGCAAGTAATCCACCAGCATGCTTTAATGTACACACTGTTAGTATACGACTATTAGATGTAATGCTTTGAACTTGTCTAGCTACACTGTTAGCGGCTGCCAGTTTATGTGGTGATTGGAATATACGCTTGGGCGCACCAGTGGTACCACTAGTCGGCAATGCTGTACCAGTGTTAATTATCTTTTTTAAAATTTCGTTCAGTGCCATCGACTATCCTTTTTGCAAGATTGTAGGGAGTGAAGGGGAACAACCACGGTATAAAACTATGAATTATTCCAGTCACCAGAACACCTAGTGCTAGTATATTATAATATGAAGCTAAAGTCAAGTGTTTAAAATAACCAGCACCAGCTTTTTTAAGGTGTTTAAAGTCTAATAGTGTTGTATTTTTCATTATTTAATCTCCATATATTTTGTTGTGTATAAAATACTTCATCAGCTCTTACAAAGTCTACAATGCCATGTTTAGCTAAGTGATGAAATATTCTATTAACTCCTGCCATACGTCCACTTGCATCGTGATCTGTATTTGTTGTAATGTATACTGGTAACTCACCAGCATATTCTAATTGTAATGGCAACTGTTGACTAAAGCAATAACTCTGCATATGATATCTGTTTAGTCCAACGTCACGTGAATATAGTTGCGCACCTCTGAACAGTGCTCTATAACCATCCTCAAACGGATGTATGCCACTTAAACTTATGATCTCGTCGTCTATATATGTAGCAAACCAAGCGCCAGATTCTAAACACCAATCCCATTTCATATTTTTTAAACTGGAGTTATTATTGTATCCAAGTTGTTCACATTTACGTACAAACTTATCTACTTGTACATTATGTTGATTGTCAATACGTTTAGTTAGCATTTCTAACCACTGCTACTAAGTGAATTCTATTGTCTGTACTAGCATTAAATGCCGTATGTTTGTAATTTTCTGTTTGTGTTAACCACCAAGTATTTTCTGGCATGTGTAAAACCTCATCTTCAATCACCATTTGACATCCTGGGTTGGTTGACAATGGATAGTGTATTCTATTAGTATTATCATTATGCCAAGTTAAACAAGTTTTAGGAAGACTAGTCATTAATCTAACTCTACCAAGTGTATACTGACTGCTCAACTGCGCATATACTTCAGCAAATACAGTATTTTCAAATACACTACATAACTGAGTAAAGTGGTTTTCTCTTAAACTTTTATCTCGCAGTGGAACCTTAAAGTGTGTTATATTACCATCCTTGTCTATTTTGTCAATAGCATTATTCCAATCATACTTTAAACTAGCATCGCCATAATGGTAGTTGTCGGGCTGATCAGGTGTAGTATTAATACAAATTTGTCCGTGTGTACCCCAGTCTATTAACTCTTTTTCTAATAAATCGTCCATACAACTGAGTAAATCATACTGTGGTAAATCTAGTAGGGTAAAATATTTCATAATTGTAATTCTTGTATAATTTTATAACTTTTATCTCTGTCAAAACTAAGAAAGAATTGATGTGTATCATTGGCATAACTGTGAGCATCATGTACAATATTTGTATCAATCAAATACATACGTCCAGCTTCAATTTCACAGTCCGGTGCGGCCAAATCAAACTCAGTATTATCTACATCTCTAGGATTACTTCTAACACCATTGCGATCAAAACGTAACTTAACCATGTCTGGTCTATCTGTACCCCATAGTCTCAATATACGTCCCTGAAGTTTGGTATCAGTATGGGGATAAAACATACTATTGTCCATCCATTTTAGTATACAACTACGTAGTATACAACTCTTTAATGGTTCTAAAAAATCAAATGCTGGATGACTCAATATCTCTGTTGGTACTTGAAAGCTATGGTCTCTAACACGGGCATCATCAGCTAGGTGTACGTTCCACTGGTCTAGCGGATAGCAAACTGGTTCTGGATTGTTGTGTAACCGGCCATTGGCGTTTACTAGAGGCAAGCCATAGCGTCTGTTTTCCAAGTGTTTAATTCCCCATGTTCTAAACGCATGTTGATACTCACGCATACATTCTGAAAATAATGTTATATCTGCATTCATATCAAGTGGAATCAAAGGTGCGGTATGCATTTCCAAGTACTGTTGTTCAGACATATATCACCTCTATTGTTTCTTTATCGAAGCTTGGGAAGACTACGTCACTTAATAAGTGATGTTGCCTTGTATCTATATCAGGATTATTGTATCCAACTCCTAATAATAATTCAATGCTATTAGTATTTAATAGTTTACTGACTACATTGCTGTCAAAGCATTGACAATACCCTGTATAATATCCCAACAAGCTAGCTGTTAAATTTAAATATCCAGTAGCAATACCCAGACTAGTTAACAAATCTTTATTAATGGTATCAGTATTTGTATTTTCGTCTTGTTCACTTTGCTTGTGTCTGGTGTTACTAGGTGTTGCCGCTTCAAATGCAAATAATACATTAGCAAGTGTTTGTGTATTTTTATATACTTGATTTGTGCTAGTTATTCTAAATCCAGTTGTGGTATCATATATGTTTTGTATTGTATTTCTATCAGTTATAACATGTACACGATAATACGCATAGTTTTGTTTACTTGGACATTGTGTCACTGAGTGAACAAGTGTAGCCACGTCAGAGTCTGATATGGTTTTCGTTAAATCCCAATTACGTTGGCAGTGTTGGCTGCGGTCAATACTAGTGGTTATATCTATCATACTTTCCTTTTGGGTATCTTGCTATCTGCGCTACTAACACAGGCGTTGCTAATACAAGGACGTGGGCCATCAAACAGTTTAAACCCTGTTTCAATATTACCCAGTGGTACATCAGCACAACTATAACTACGCTTTACACTACCGTCTGGTTCACGTATAATAATTCCCTGAAATCCACTGTTACAACTCCAGCCTTTAAAGTTATTAAAGTTAAACGCATTAAACCGTTCAGCTTGGTCCATATAATACTTCTTGCCAGCAGCATCTTTTAATTCTATTTGCATATGCCAAGGCACACTTTTATCGTTATCACCTATTGCGTACGGCGGCAATTCGAAACTTGGCCTTGGACGGTCGTTCCACTTGCGCTTTGTCTCAGTATACGCCATTTGCGGCATACCGTTATACAATCGCTGTAACATCTCATCTGTGTAACCGTCCACGACTCTTGATGCCGTTGGATCGCTTTGTGGCTTGAGTGTGACGTTGATTCCTTGCTCGTGGAAGAACAAGGCGTTTTCCCAATCCCTTTCGAACCATTCCGGAACCATGACCATATTGATGGTAACCTGTACATCATGCTCCTGACATAATATGAGTTTGTCTGCAAACTCCTGTAGCTTGTCAAGTGTATTTAAGTGTTCTGTGTGTAAACTAGCGGTTATACTAGCACGATGAAAGGGTTTTACTGCTTCTACATATTCTTTGTGCCACCGCATATTGCGTGACATGTTTGTTGTCATGTGAACGCTAGTATAATTAGTATTATCAACATCATCAGCAAGATGTTTGAGAATGTCCAAATAACCAGGGTGAAAAGTAGGCTCACCGCCAGATAAACTAAAATGAAAACTATTAAAACCATTACCACGTGCTTGCCTCTTTATTTCGTCTATTGTGCTGAGACATAACTCGGTAGGACGATGGTCTTTACGGTCGCTTCTTGCGTAAGGCCAACAGTAACTACATTTGTAGTTACAAAATCTACCAAGTAACCAGCTAACAGTAAATAAATCACGATACAACAAAGTACGCTGTCCAACACTAACAATGTCGTCAAACGGTATTTTGGTAAAGTCATATTCACTCCATTTTAAGTCTTCAGTCATTTAATACCAACTATTATCCTGCATGGGGTCTACACTTATCTCATTTATATTGAGATGTCGTGGTTGATCTATAATCCATTTAATATAACACGCTGCCGCATCAATGTCAAGACACTTCCTGTCAGGGTGTTTGTGTTGGTTGTTTGACAATGTACCAAAGCTAATGTAGCTTACCTTGGGAGCATGATCTCCCCACACTCCGCCAATAGCAAGAGTATTTGAATAATCACGCAGTGCTTTCTTTTCAGCGTTGTATAACCAGGCCTTGCCATTACATACACGGTCCGTGGTGCTGCCAATTACCACTATATGTGCTTTGTGCTGGGCACTCACACAGGCTTTATATACTAGATCCAGTAGGACAGATTGATGGAAGCGCCACAGTGCGCTATTGACAATGATGACCTCATTTTGAGTGCTTAGTTTAGCAAAGCGTTCCATGTCAGTGGTATCAGTTAGTTCATACCCAGTGGCACGGCTACAAAAGGTAGCAGTTGGGTACAGTGTGTATAGACTCTGTGCGAGTCCTTTATTCTTATTTCCTGATATTAGCATCTAATAGTTTCCATATTTTATAGCTCTTCTTTAATAAATGTATCACGCTTCATTTGTTTACATACTTGCATACATCGTGGCATAGGATTATCACTGCCCCAACTATTAACGATACCCTGCCATATATCACTGTGTATTGCATCCTCGACACTGGCATTCTTTAAATTAATTGTATCTTTGTAATTTTGTTCTGACAGTAATGTTTCAAAATCATCTTTGATTATATTACTCACGCCATACTCTAACATCTTTGAATTTAGATGACAACATGGAATAACATTACCAGCATGATTAATAAAGATACGTTTTTGGTTAGCATACTTACAGCTAACAGATGCTATTTCTTTGGCATTGTCAATCTTTTCAGTTTTAGCTGACTTAACGCCACCAGTTGTATCTTTCCTGTGACTGATAATAGTCTTAAAACTTTTAAATCCTTCAGCAGTTGCTTTGACTTTTGCTTCTTCTAACTGATGCTCGTTGTGTTCAAATACAATAAACTGCCAGTTACTTCTACCACCTGCCGCATTAAACGCACGGTAGTTTTGTTCTACTTTGGCAAAGTTACTGCCCTGTCTGTATACTTCACTTAGTTCGTCACTACCATCAATACCCCAAGTAACAGCATGACTTGGTGGTAGTATACCAGCTAGTTCAGTCCACCATTTTGTAGTACGCAGACTGCCATTGGTAGCAATGTTTATATGGGCATCCCAATCAGCAAAGTGTCTGATAATATCAAAGAACTGTGGATGTGTTGTGGGTTCGTCTACACTGCCGCAAAAGTTAATGATTTTAATACTGGGGAACATGTCCTTGTGAAAACGTTCACGTATGACGTCTATAGTAATGTATTCACGATTAAGTATTTCGCCACTGTGCTTGCTTATAACACGGAAGCAACCCTTGCATTCAATATTACAAAAACTGGTAAGCTCTATGTCAAGCCATTCTATGGTGTCCATGCTCCACATGTTATTTTGTGTTATCGAAGATACTCATATCTACAATATGCCCTGGTAAAATTTTCATTAATACGTCACGTTCAGTTGCTTTAGGTGTACACATACCACAACCACAATGCTTTCCTGGTCCCAGTGGACAAGTAATAATAGGCATTGTTTTGTTTTCCAAGTTAGTACGTAACTCATCAATAATTTTATCACAATCAGTAATAGTACCAATTGGTCCACGAGTACCGTCAAACTTGGCTTGACATGTCTGATGATGCCATATAGTATCTGTTTGTTGTTCAATGTGTAGGAAGAACCAGTTAACACTACACTGCCAGTTACTGAACTTAGCAAAGTCTAGGAAGGTACTCTTACTCCAACAACCATCACTGCCACATGTTTCCATTGTACGGCTACCACAGCACGGTCGACCTAGTTCACGAGCAAACTTTTTCTCTGGTTTTTTCTCTGTTGCCATCATCATTACACCTTCGGGAGGCTTCTTTGCTGGTGCTGGTTTAGGCTTTTCATTTAATGCGGCATTTTTATTTGCCCAGTAGTCTTTCATCCACTGTAGTTGTTCATCTGTATAGCGGTGTGCGTATGAGTTTTTACTATCCTCATGCTCACCAATCATACGTGGAACATAACCAATGCCATCACGCTCGAATTGCATACACAAGTCTTGACACTCTTCCCAGTACTCTGCGTGGAACATTACGTTAATTTTAATTGGAAATTTATGTTCAGTAAAATAATATATATTATCAATAACTTGCTTTTTAAGATTAGCATGTGCTTCCGCATGGTAGCTGATGGTCATAAAGCCATAGTTAGCAATAACATTATCAGCCATCTTTTTACCAAATGCTCCGTTACTGGTGATAGTAAGGTTCATTTTAAACTCGTCAGCATATTTTTCGTTATATGTTTCACGTAACCATTGTCCAAACGCTAAAAAGTTTGGATTGTTAGTGGGTTCACCGCCGGTAAAGTTTAAGTTAATACTTCGGTTTTTTTTATGTGGCATCATTAACTGTGCGTACTCAAATACAAACTTGCCAGTCTTTTGTAGTGTGGCTAAGTTAGCGTGTTTACTAAAGTTATCATGTCGGTGTGGGGGACAATACGTACAATCGTAATTACAACGTCTGCCTACGTCCCATGTTACAGTTAAGTTATCGCCGTCCAGCAAGTTAATTGCGCTAAAGTCTTTTTGTTCTAGTTCTAATGTCAAAGTGGTGTCTCCAAAAATTCTATTATACTTGGGTGTAGATAGTCATTATAACATTGATCTCTTGATTTGTCAAATGCTGTTATTTCTCTAAGCATGTTTACTCGGTGTTGTTCTGTTATTTCTAGCTCTAGATGTTGATTTAAAAAAGCAATGATATTATCAATATTACAGCTAAAGTCTAAAACTAACTTTGCATTTATTTCAGTATAAAGTTGGATTAAATCTTTTTTAATATGCTGTGGTAAAAATTTAATATTAATATATTTGTCTTCGGGCCAAAGTAGATCAATCCACAATACCCATAATAACTCTTGCCGTCTATACTTAGCAGCAAGAGTAAGTTCATAATGATATAAGTCTAGTATACTGTGTGCGTTTAGTGCTGTTAATACTGGATTAAAACTTATAGTACCTGGACGTTGGTTTTTGTCTAGATAGTTGTGTAAACTATTAGATAATTTATCCCACGTCATTGGGTATCGCATATAGTCATAATTTTTATATATACTGTCTATGCTGGCATTAATACGTAGTTCACGAAATTGGTTTAATTTATTCATTAACTTGTTGGTAAACTTTGTACAATTACTGTGAAACTCCAATACAATATTCTTAGCACAGTCACGTTCAATTGCAGTGTCAATAAACTCCAAGAAGCCTTTGCTGAGTGTTGTTTCACCACCGGTGGCTTTGATGTGTACAAGTTCGTGAATGTTATCTAATATATCTTGCCATTGATGACTGTCTGGATCAAAATTGTTTACAGTATACTCAGCACCAGGATCACTGTTTAATGCCTGAGTGAAAGGATGGTCGTTACGATAATCATAGTCCTGTATTCCTACAGTATCAATGTCATTTTTTAAAAAATATCTATAATCTAATCTAAGTTTGTTGCTTAATCCTGGCATACATATACGACATCTTAAATTACAATTCTCACCAAAGCTAAAATCAATTACTTGTAACTGTGGATCAGTTATTAACTGGGGACTGTCTTCTTTTATTTCACTTAGTCGATAACTGCCTGCGCCTCGGTCTTCCATACGCCAGCATACATCACAAGCACTGTGTCGCTCACCTGCCAGCATTGCAGATCTTAACCCAGCCATCTCTTCACCGTGAAATATTTCTTTAGCAGTGGGCTTAACGGTTCGAAGTTTAGTTTTTACTCCCATTGGATCAGGAGATTCAGGCCGTATCATATTACAACACGGGGTGGCATTCCCAATACTGCCAGAATTCCATTCTTTAATTGCTAGCTGTTTAAACGGATGCCAGCAAAAGGTGTTGTCTTTACTTGGCTCCATCAATTATCTCGTTTGCTTTATCCCATGCCCAATTTCTCTCTGCGCACCAATAACACCCACGCTGTGGGTCTGGATCGCTGTCGCCGCATGTAGGTAGCGCAGTTACGCCATGATCGTATTCAGTATAGTCTACCCATTCAGAATGACCTGGCCATAAATTAATATCGCCTTCACAACTGCGTGTAGCATTTAACAAATCCATCCAGCCTCGTCGTATATACTGGCCCATGATAAAGTCTTTGGTAATAAGTTTCCATGGATGTACAAGCGCAGGTGTATTATCAATATATTGTGGGCATACACTGGTGTTAGCAAGTTTTTCTGGTGTCCATGCTCTATCCCAAGGCGCACTGCGATGGTCAAAATCATCAGTGTTGTTGGTTATAAAGTTATATACAGCTTGTAATTTATATGAGTGTACAGCATAACGATTAAAACTCTGCGTACACATTCTGTCACCACTGGTGCCGATTTGTTCAATAATACCAATACTACCATCTTCTATCTCAGGCGGAATAAAGTTTTGTATACGAGTCATTTTAACTTCTGGGAACATGCTTTGTAGTTTTTCATATACTTCTACACTAATTGGTGCGGCCCAGGGTCTATTATTCCATACTCTTACATTTGTTAAGAATACAATTTCAGTATTGTTGCCATGTTTTAGTATTAACTCTGCTAGTATAGCAGTACCTACAGCACTATCAGCACCACCACTTACATTTACACCAACACGTTTCCATGTTGGATCGTATAGATACGCTGCTTCATCACACTGATGTAATACACTACTTGGTACATTGTGCATCTCATAACTTTTATTACTTAAACTTACATCAAACATCTTTAAATATATCTTTCATTTCTGGGAATGTATCACTAAAACTATTGTTACGCTGACGGTCACATAAACTTAAATATTCTTTTAGTTCAGGTAACCTGACACTCCAGTCTTCGCTTTCCATAAACGTTAACATTCCTTGTAATCTTTTAATACCATAATCAGCATCACGCCAATCATCGTATGTTACTTTATCTTTATGCCAGCTGGGTATACATTTCTCCCAGTTTGCTTCCCACCAGGGATAAAACTCTTCGTATTTTTTACGACACTCAGCTTTAAACCATTCTGGTAATACTTTAACATTTAAGTGTCCAGGATGATAAACAAAGTGATAGTTAATACCACCAGCACCAAACGGCCACATATTAATTTTATTAAAGTTTTGTTCTAGTTTCCACTTGATAAAGTCCGGCAAGTAATATACATTAAGAGCTTGTACAGCACAAGCAACAGTTATCTCTACATTGTTGCTTGTTTGTGTATCTAATATATGGAATACTTCTTCTTGACGACTCCACGTACTAGGGTAACGAATATAATCATTCATTTCTTTAATACTGTCAATACTATAATGGAATCGTACTAGCTTAAACTCTTTCCACAGTTCAAATAAGTCTTCACGCCATTCAACGCCATTACTGTTGTAACGTAGCTCAAGGTCTTTTGCGTACCCCATCTTAATTGCGTGTTCAAGTATCTCATAGTGTTCCTCAATGATTAGGCTCTCACCACCAGCAAAGTATATCTGCTGCATTGTAGGCATTTGTTCGTAAAACTGTTGCCAGAATGTATCGTTTTGTTTGTGCCAGTTGTAACTACTTCCGTTTATACTGCCTTTATCGCTCCACTGCATGGTGTCTTTAAGTGTAGTATTTTGAACTGCTGGGAAGATCTTTTTATAATCTTTAATCCAACCACTGCTGTCATGTGGGCTACACATAACACAAGCTAGCTGACACTTGGTTCCAAAGCGTAAATCAATGTATGCCAAGTTGGGAGGCACTTCTCCATCATCTTGTGTATTGGCAATAAGGTTGTCAACATCAACACGCTGACTCCAGTAAGCAGTTTCCCACTGTCGTTTACTGCGATGTCCTGCGGCTTCTTCTTTAAAGCATTTAGTACAACTAGCTGGTACTTCGCCATTAAGCATTTGTTTACGAACATTACGCATATACTTTGAATTCCATGCGCTCTGAAAGTCTGTTACATTTAAGTTGTTGGGACGTCCTAGGTCGTCTTTAAGTACGCCTACCATGCCTCCCCATTCACTTTTATCGTTCGTAGGACCCACGCTGCTTGCGTTAGCTGTACAGCATACTCGCATACTACCGTCTGGTCTTGTACTTAGGTGTACCCAGGGCAGGATACAAAATGTTTCACTTGGTGCTTTTGTCATTTGATATACTCATAAAACCCTGGTATAATGTCATTAACATCTTGTCCACGGTGTTTGTCTAGTTGTCTAGTATAGTCAGCTAATTTTTTAGCCAACTTGGGGTTGTGTTCAATGTCTGGTGCGTCATACGTTGGCGTCAGTTTACCATCATCTCTGTATGTCAACACCTCCATGTATATAGCGATATTTACCACTTTTTTACGAAGCTCGGTCAGTATGCTCCAGTAGTCACGGCTATCTCTATCAAAGTCGTCGATATTATCGATAATATCATCCAGATACTCAAGTGTAGGCATAAACGTTGTGTCAAACCAGTGTTGTCGTCCAGTGGCGTTTAATCGCTTTACACTAAGATGACTGGGATCATACAACAAATCTAAGTTAAGTATAAAATACTTCTTACTCATGTGGTCTATATCTAACCAATTCGTTACATACCATTTGACTAAGTCATGAATATTAAATACATTATATATCTGTATTACTGGAGTTAGTGTTAAACTATAACCACTACGTTCTTCATAGTTAATACGACGACGAGTTAATAGTTTAAAAATGTTCTTTTCTATTGTTTTCCAATCGCTTGGATAACGAATATAATCGTTAGTTGCTCCAACACCATCTATACTTCCATTAATAATAGTGCTTTTAAAATGCCGCATATATTCCAGTGTCTTTGGCTGTATGTTTGTAAGATTGGTGGTAAACTTCAATCGTATAGTTTTACTTTGTCCACTGGATACTAGTCGATCTAGTAGATGGTCGATACCTTCGTGTAGTGTGGGTTCACCACCCACAAACGTTATCTCTTCTAGTTTGACTAAATTATTTTCAATACCTTCCCACAACAGCGTGTCGTCCCAGTCTGGTAAGTCATATTCTTTATAATGTGTTGGTAACCCTGCCGCCGCAAATTGGTTTTGTTCTTTAACTATCTGACTACTAAAGTGTGGCCAACACATGCGACATTTTAAGTTACACAAGTTACTCAATCTAACATCAAAGTAACGAATTTCAGGTTCATCAACAACTGTCGTCCAGTCGTCTGTTAGTCGTGTTTTTTCACGGTGTAACCATTTTTGGTTTTCAATACGTCTCTTACTGGGCAGTTCATCTTTTCGATCTTTACTCCAGTCACTCCTAAAAATCTCTTCTTCACGCCAACATGTCGCACACTCAGGCAATTGTTCATCTGCTAGCATTTTGTCACGTATTTTATTGTAGTGAGCACTATTCCATATTTCGTCAATGCTGTCCACGTTAACATTGTATGGTGTACCATCAGGTTTATTAATAGTGTCAAACCTACTAACCTTACAGCATAATCGACAAGTACCTTCAGTAGTTGTGGCAAGGTGTATAAACGGTAGTACACAAAAGTTTTTGTGAGGTTGATCTGGCCTGGCTGGAGTGCGTTTAAATTTTGTTTTAATATATTGTACTAATCTCATAAATTTATTTAGCCTTAATTAAATACGTAGATAAATATTTGAATGAAACATCCCACCTACTGTAATTTTCCTTTTGAAAGTATTGCGCCTAAAAGTTGGGTTAATGGGCGTCCACATCGTGTGACACCATGCTGTAACATGAAGTCTGACTCCAGTGATGATCCCATGGGAGTAAAACCTCTGACGGACGCTGGCGCAAGTTTAACAGACATATTTAATAGTCCGCAGTTTGATCGACTAAGAAGTGATCTGCTTGCGGGTGTTCAACATCCTGCATGTGAGTACTGTTGGCGTCTGGAAAGTCGAACAGGACATAGTCCACGCATTACGGCAATACAAGACATGCCTGAGGGTGTGATGTCCGACGTCCCACAACTACAAAAGCTAGACACAATGATTGACGAGAATTGTAATCTACGTTGCAGAATGTGTGCGCCCAGTGTCAGTAATAGTCTACGTAAAGACTACAATCAGGTCTTAGAGCTTGACTTACCATTACCTGAATATTATAACATAAAACAAACTGAAAGTCAAGCTGACCCCCAGGGTGTCAAGACATTTTTTGGTCCTGATCTCACATACCAACAAGAGATAATTGAGCTTGGAGACACCCTGCGTGAGCTAAAGTTTACCGGTGGTGAGCCCACTGTTAGTAAAAGTTTCTGGAGTATCGTTAATAACCTAAACTATCCTGAACAAGTTAAAATACATTTAACAACCAACGCTACTAAATTTAATCATTTATTTTTAGACAGTATGCAGATGTTTCGTGAACGTCACTTTACACTCAGCATAGATGGTACTCGCAGTACATATGAATACATGCGCTATCCGTTTAATTGGAGACAACTAGAAAAGAATATTGATCAATTGTGTGCTACGCAAGATCCGGCAACCACAGAGATACATATATGTAGTGTGCTAACCACATATAATATGTTAAACATACGTAACTTAGTGGACTGGATCATACAGCACAACTGGTATAGTGAACATAAGATTACATGGAAGTGTATACCCGATCCACATCCAGTAGATAGTTGTCTAGACGTCAAGTGGGCAAGTCCAGAACTATTAGACATAGCATACCAAACTATGTGTGCTGTTGAGTGTGATGAATATGTATGTGAGGGTGTATTAAAAACTTCCAAGTACTTGGAATGGTGTTTAACCCAAACTCACGACCCTGTTGTACTAACGGAACGTAGAGCTAGACTAAAGCAGGATACACTAACACTTGACATTGTTCGCAAACAGAACTATGATGAAATGTTACAACCACAAGTAGCTGATTTTATTTTAAATATTCCAGCGCCGGATCAATAGTATACGGATCAATTGATCTAATTTTACCAATTTTAGCTGTATACTCTAGTAACTGTTGATGATATTTTTCTTCATATGACTTACCAGTAACTATTTTCTCTAGCTCATCACATTTGTCAGCTAAGTTTGGATACTCATGTTTAACAAAGTTTATACTCTCTAGTGCGACTGCTCTTGCTCTGGTAGTCATTGCTCTTGTACTAAAATGCTTGGGGTTACTACATTCTAAAAATACTATCTTGGTGCGTGGCACACGTTTACGGAATTCACTAAACCACGGAGCCCAACTGCTTACTGTAATTAAATTATATGGTTGTGTAACAACATTGATATTCATATCATCACATAGTTGTTCGTCAATCGCTGTATCGATATTAGTTTGTATTTGACTCCATTTAGCTGGATAACGTATAAACTCCAGTATAGGACCACTAGCATCTAAACTAAGTGTAACACACAAACGTTTAAAGTGTGGCTTATACTTCCGTAAGAACGGTAACATACGTGTTGCGTTTGTTGTTACCCATAGCTCTACTAAACTAGCATCATGTTCAGCTATAAACTTATCTAAAAACTTAATACATTCTGGATCTATTGTTGGTTCTCCGCCTGCTACTTTAAGTACACGTAGTTTGCTTAAATCAGCAACAGGAACATTTACTGTTGAGTTCTGATATCCTGGCGATACATCTTTAAAGTATTCGCCCATGTCAGGATTAGTTTTAATAAATGATTCTATTTTACTGCTGTCAAGTGGCGAACACATATTACACTGTAGATTACAATAGTTGCTGGTACGTATGTCAGCATATACTGGTGTAAAACTTTTACCGTCATGGTCTGGAGCAAATGCTTCTTTATAGCGATCAAAGCTATGACGTAGGTTGCTTTTGCCATACTTTTCTCTTTCCCAACATGTTTCACAATTAGGAGTTTGGGGTTGTCCTTCTATATCATCTACTGCTGTCTGAAAGTCGTATTCATCTGGATCACTTGTTGTCTTGTATTGACAGCAAGGAGAAATTGTGTTATTATTAGTTCTATAGAAGACACCAATATAAGGTGCGTAACATTTTACCATTAAGGACTCATATGTTTAATTGGGATAAAATCAACCTCGAGTTGAATAGTCTAGTAGACAATAACACATTTCAGCAATTTGTACAAGACTTTCGTTCTGCCAGTACTGTTGGCTATGTTGCTCACGGAGGAAACTTAGCTATCTGTGATCACGCAGCTATTGATGCTACTCGACATACTGACAAAATGTGTTCTGCTCCTGGCAGTGGTATTGTTGCTACTAGTTTATTTACCGATTTTAAAAACAACTGGCAACGTGAATGGATTGCTAGAACAAATTATGATGCTTACGTATTAATTACAGCCACTGGCAGTAGTGAAAGTATAGCAAGCGCCGTGGATTGGTTAGAGACGAAGCAAAAACCCCACATTGTAATTACTGGTAGATCACAAAACTGGTCACAGGAAGTAGTGCTAAATTTAGAAAGCTATCATGAGTTTGAATGTGCGGCATTGGCTAGTACATATATACTATTAGAACAATCAGGGTATAAATGTCCAAAAATATCGTAGCACTACAAACTGCTAGAGCTGGTAGTAAAAGTATACCTAAAAAGAATCTATTAGAAGTAGACGGTCATCCACTGTTTGCTCATAGTACAAGAGCCGCTGTGGGTTGTGAACTAATCAACAGTGTATGGTGTAGTACAGATGATGCAGTAATAAAAAGTTATAGTGACTTCTATGACTTTACAGTAATTGATAGACCCCCTGAGCTCAGTGGTGACACTGACAGTCATTTAGAAGTAATTAGGCATGGTGTTAGACACATTGAAGATCAAATAGGTGTACAAGACGTTGTTGTATTATTGCTGGGCAATGTAACTGGAATAGACAGTCAATGTTTAACATCAGCCATTGACATGCTGGAAGATTATGATAGTGTAGTAAGTGTGAGCGAGCTTAATATGTTTAACCCCTATCGAGCGCATACTATTGAGGATGGGTTATTAGAAACATTTATACCACAAACTCAAATACATTCTACTGTACAAACAAACGACAAGAACAGCGCAGGAAGTATATATTATGTTAATGGTAACTTTTGGGTTATGCGGCGTGACGTTATATTTCGTGAAGATAATAACTTACCGTTTCAGTGGTTAGGTAAACGTATACGTCCGTTTATTCAAGATGTATTTTTAGAATTAGATGCTCCATGGCAACTAGACTATGTACGCCAGAGTGCTAGATATAATAAAGGGCGGCAGTGATGAACTGGCAACAGTACACCACGAATAATCAATTTTTTCACGTAACACTCAATCAGTATTTTGCTGATCATATAGAAATTCTTCCCTACTTTAAATATCACGACGCATCCAAATATACTGTATATTGTACTGAATACGGATATACTGGTAGTTGGAACGAATACTGTTCTAGCGCACAACTCATATTTGAAGCTATCAACAATTATGATACTAGTATACTTAAACTAAGATCAGATCCACTATTCAGAGCTAAAGAGTTTGGCCAACTGTGTAGTATTATAAAAGAAATATATGTTGCTGGAGCACTTAATATTCCCACAATTAGAATAGAAAACGGTCGTCCAGCTGTACATCCTGGCAATCATTTGTGTTATGCTATGCTGTATTTTGGTATGCCTATCACTTGTTTTATTACAGTGGATAATGATATCTCACGACGGCAACTAGATACTGACAGTGTAATACATCAGCAAATACATAAACCAGAACAAATACATGAGATCCTAGGTACTGATGATATCCAATTTTGGATTCAAAAGATGGGAAATCACTGGGTGCCACATGTATATCCTAGTATATCAGTCAATACAAGTTGGAAGTCATATGAGAATGGTGACTGTGCGTGGCCTTGGCAGGAAGTTGAACAATATAATCAGTCTGATTTCACTTACGCCCCTAGTCAAGTAGTAGCACTGCGTGACTATCCAAACGAACGTTTGTTGGAAAATAATCGTTTTGCCTTTTGGTTAACTGGCTTACAAGAAGATCAGAATTTTAGACGGCGTACTTAATTTCATTATGGTAAGCACGATTCTTAGCACAAGTACGTATACAACGACTAACGTGTTTATTATGTCTTGGATCAAAACTATCACTTAGTGTTGTCTGATAGTATTCTGTATCAAGTATAGTTTCTATACTGTGTTGATTTAAATCATTCCAGCCTGGTGTAAATGAACTGTATTTGTCCATAATACCGTCTTTGTTTTTAAAAGCACTATCCCATAAGAAACAACAGGGCCATAATGAACTGTTGGCACTTACAAAAATCTCTCGATCATGATAAAACTTACAACTAATACTGGATACTATTTCTTTTATTTGCTCGTCAGTCTTTTCAGTACTCTGTATAAAGCGATCTAATTCTTTTACAACTTCAACTTTACTATGCTCTTTAGCACCTGTAGTAGTAATAGTTTTTTCTACTTTGTCGTTCTTTTTGCCTATTTTAGCAACCCAGTCATGGAATGTATTACGCATACCAGTACGAGTAGCAAAGCGGAAGTCTAACTCAGCCGCTCTAGCTCTAGCAGTTTCTAGTTCATGTTCATTGTGGTCAAATACAATATAAATCCAACTTGCTTCAGCACGTCCGCCTGTACTGTGACCGCCATCACTATAGGCTTGCATATTTCTATCAATAATTTTATAGTTTGTATTAACACGATATATATGATTTGTATCTACACCGTCAACACAAAAATGAACCTTTAATATATCTCTACCGTATTCACCACTTAACCGTCCTAGTTCACGCCACCAATCAGCACTGTTGCGTCCTCCATTGGTGCTGTAGTGGACACGCCCGCCGTGTTCCAGTAACCATTTAGTTATTGCCATACAGTCTGGATTAACAATGGGATCACCTAATACTCCACATAATTTAAATGTTTTATCTTCAATGTGTCGTCTATCAGGAAACCAAGTTTGTATTTGTTCTATAGTTAAGTTACGGGGCTGTAGTATATCTAAGTTTTGTGTACGAGCGCACCCAGGACAAGCGGCATTACAGTCACTTGATATCTCTAGCTCTACTCGTTTAATTTTATCCATTAAGTACATACTTATATTTATGAACTACTAAATATATGCATGTCAAAAATCCCCAAACACGTACAAGAAGAATACATCACTAAAGAAGCCAAGCATAAAACAATTGTCGAGGAAACTGGACTTAGTAATTTTTGCGCTAGCCCTTGGAATAGTTTCCATGAAGGCCCTCAAGGATTAGTTAGCACTTGCTGTAAAACTAGAGAACCAATTGGCTGGAGTGGCAAGCAAACGTTTGAAGAAATGTATAACAGTGACCACGCTAAAGATGTCAGAGCAGCGTTTTTACGTAACGAACGTCATCCACAGTGTAAAGCATGTTGGGTACAAGAAGAGAATGGTGAGACTAGTTTAAATCGTCTACATGGCAGTGCTATGAGTACTGTGTCCAATGTTATGGATTTAGTCAATAATACAGACCCAGACGGTACACTACACAAGCATAAGCCACAGTGGTTAGATTTTTTGTGGACTTCAAAATGTAACTTTGCTTGTTTAGGGTGTACCCCAGAGCTTAGTAGTACAATTAATGACAAATATAAACGTGAGTTTGCCATTTTAAATGGCAATGATCCTGACACTTATCACAGTAATATGACCAACTGGGATAACGGATCACAGCATAAAGTAGACTATGTATTGAGAAATATAGACACAATACATGCTATACACTTAAATGGCGGTGAGCCATTTATGGCTGAAGAAACATATGAGTTGCTGGAAGAACTACTAAAACGTGGACTTCAAGACCGTATACACATCTGGAGTCATACTAACGGCAGTATTACAAAATATAAAGGGATTGACATTATTGATGATTATCTTGTACACTGGGGAGAAAACGCAAGTATTACTATGAGTAATGACGGCTTTGGAGCAGTTGGTGAGTACAGTCGTTATGGTTATAAAGACAAAAAATGGCTTAACACATATCATCGAGTCCGAGAAAGTGGTGTTAATTTAGGTATACAAACATGTTGGAATATTTTTAATGCTCCTAATATACACGAAGTAGGTGAATGGATTATGGATAATTGTCCTGGTAATGATAAATTCAAACCGCCGTTCAACGGACCAGACGGTAGTTTAACTATTTGGACTAACGAAACTACACAACCAAAAATGTCATACTATATACCAGAGTTACGTGAGCAATGTTTAGAAAGTTTGCGTCAACTAGAGAGAACAGGTAACCGTCCATTTAGTTGGAGAGAGAATATTAAACGTTGGCAGAATTGGCTTGCCAAGGATGATCCACGTTATACAACACCTGATTATAGAAACTTAAATCACTGGTATAAAGGTATTACTCAACTAGATAAAGCTCGTGGCACAGATTTGTGTCGTGACGTTCCGCACTTAGCTGGACTGTATCAATTGGGTAAGAAAATGTCAGACTAAACAAACTGAGCGGCAAATGGGTCAAACTCTGAGCCACATTTCTGCGCACAGACTCCTAGTTTACCTTCAGCAATACTTGCCTTATCCCAACTGTTTTGTATAGTAGTAAGTATACCACTGTTAAACACGCTTTCTAGTCCATGTTTACGAACATCAATACCCATTTTGCCACCAGCTGCATCAATATGATCCCATATCTGTTCTACACGATAATCTTTGTGCCACCACTTGTACATACGCCCAGCAGTCCAACAACAAGGCATTAATAAGCCTTCTGCTGTAATAAAGATTTCTTTTTTCTCTACGGCTTTACAACGTATACTACAACTGTTATAATACTCAGTCATACTGCCATATGTTTTTTCTATTTCAGCTTGTTTTAGCAATGCTAAGTTTTGGTTGGCTGGTGCTGCTGGCTTTTGTATTAGTTGTGTGTTAGTACCTTTACGGTTTTGTGCTTGGTGCTTGTCTTTACCTTTGTTACTTGCTGTAAAGAATCTACCGCTTTTCTTCTTCTGAAACTTTTCACATCCCCACTCAGCGGCAAGTGCTTCAGCTTCCGCTACTTGGTGTTCGTTGTGTCCGAATATAATGTAATCCCAACGTGCTCTGCCGCCAGCGTCAATAAAGGCCCGCATGTTTCGCTCCACGTTATCCCACACGACATTTTGCCTATACAGATGATTAGTATCACGCAAACCGTCCACCGAAAATATAACAGTGCCCATCCGTCCAAAAACGCCAGCCAACTGTCTCCACCATTGTTCATCTTTTGCTCCCGCATTTGTGTTCATACTTAGCCACATATTGGGGTTGTGTTCTCTGAAGTATTTAAATATTTCTAATGTGTCACGAGCAACAATAGGATCGCCCAGGTTACCACACATATACATTGTATCTAATTGTGCTATAAACTCTGGCGGAAAGATACGTTCACAGTCGGCTAAACTTAGTTCGGCGTTTGTTATATGCCTGTTGTCTACACCGCCATTTTCATTGCGGTCACACATAGGGCATGCTGCTTGGCACTTTTGCGTTACTTCTAAGTGTACCTGTCGTATATTATGATAGCTATACATCTAATACTAACTTTACGTCTTTACCAGGACCATAACGACTGGGTAAGTCACCGTATTCATCAACATACCATTGAATAACGGCACGATACCATTTTTGACTGTCGTGGTGCGCCAATTTATTAAACTTGTAAATGTTATTATTTGTAGCTTGCATTGTACTCAGTGCTCTTGCGCTTTCAGTTTGTAACTGTCGCAATGTTAAATCATTTATATCCAATTTTCATATACCTTGTATATTCTGGTAATTTAAGTTCACCTTCGTATAATACTGTTCTCATGTAACATTGGTCACTAAAACTTTGTAAACTTTCATGTGTATTGACATGCTCTTCAAGATCGTGATAATTATTACCTTGTACGATAACCAAACTATCAAATGGTATATTCTTACGATACCAGCTAATAAAGTCAACAATGTGTTCTGTACTAGTATTAATAAATGTATCTGGCTTTAATCTTGTCTCAATCTGACCATCATTAACAGTTGTCTTAAAGTAATAATTTCCTACACTACCATCACTTGGTGCTGGTTTAGTAGTATAATTAAAATCACGTATGTCTCCAGTACTTGCTTTGAAACGCCAGTTATCTAAATACCAGGGCTTGTTAAATGTTTCTGCAATTTGTTGACAACTGGGATCAATATCAAAACTGTGTATACGATCTACTTTAATGTCGCTTTCAAATATCATTGTAGCAAGTGTAGCATACCATCCAGCGCACAAGAATACTGTGCCTAGTTCTACATCAAGTTTTCCTAGTTCATTCACTAGCCATTGTTTGCTTTGTAGTTGCCCTCTACTAAAACAATCTTTATCATAATCGATATCGTTAATCATAAAACTTTTAAACGCACTAGTAAACTGGGTGTCCACATAACTGTCGAGGATAGGCCATAATTTATATATATTATCTTCTGTAATTAGTTTACGTAAGTCTTCGTTGTCCGCTAACTTAAAAATACTTCGAATGTTTTTGTTTACTATAGCAGTTCTATATAGATGTATTGTTTCGTCTTCTTCTGAAAACAATCTAAACAAACTGTATAAATTGTTTTCAACGATAGCTCGCCTTAAATCGTCACTGTGTCCACTTACTTCCCATTCACTAGCTATTCTAAAGATACTGTGTAAATTTTCTTCTAATACTGCGCTGCGTAAGTCACTGTCAGTATCGTCACATAATCTAAAAATACTGCTTAAATCTTGATCAATAACCGCACGTCTTAAATCAGCTAGCTCAGTAACTTCTGGATAAAGTATTTCATATCTGTCTAATATTTCATGTAATTCAAGTGTCACGATACTTCCTTTAACAGTGTTTTTCAGTCAGCAGTCATTGCTTCGTCAAATGTAGTTTTAAGCCACGCAAAGTCGTTTATTTTGTTTAGTAGATTTGTATTATTACGGTAATGCGTACCAAAGTCTTTACCCTGTGTTGCGCCCATTATACTATACTCACCAAATGGTCGTTCAGCACCACGGGTACACCAGATATCGAGTCGATAATCATTGTCTATGTTATCGCCATTGGGGATAATACTGCTTGATAGTTTAGTACATTCACGGAACGCACTTTTCCAAGCGTCAAACGGCGATGTATTAAATGCTGTAATATTACTAATTTGAAACTTAGGAACAAATGTACAGCCCAGTGTGGTTGTCATATCTACATTCCAGTCTTTTGCGTTTAACAACGCACGGCGAGGGAATAGTTTAGCACCACCATAACCATAGACTAAATCATTTACTGGATTTCTGCTACGCCATACATAAACACACTCTGTTTGTGGTACAGTATCGTATTCTAATTTAGTACTAACTGGTCTAAATTTAAAATTAAATTCTTCTTCGACAACAGCGTCAGCATCAATCACATAGAAGTGACTGGTTTCGGCGATCTCTGCTGCTGCACGATGCGCATTAAAGATACCTTTAACTCCCTGTATACGCTTTGCGTGTGGAGCATAGTACTGTAGTATCTCAAAGTTTTCATCAGCTTCAGGTTCGTTATAGCTGATTTGTATTACGTCTAGCATTCATAGCTCCATTGTAGTCTTCATTATATATAATTTTGTTGTTGATGTCAAGTGTTAATCGTAAATGAATGGATCACGTTTGCGCAATTCTTCCAGACGTTTCTTTAATCTTTTACGATCTTTGGCCCGTGTCCATGGACGCATAATAAAGTTTATAACACACTTTACATATCCCATATTGTTTTCCTAACTTTTATCTTTGATTTAGTATGTGCTAGCACACAGCCGAGTGCGCTACTGGCATCGCCAGGACTTGGTATGATCCAAGTCTTGTCAAAATATTTATTAGCTGATTCACGACAAACACTGTTCATTGCACAGCCACCCATAAGCACAATGTTTTTGCTACGGGTTAATTTTAAACTACAAACAACCAAACTGTCAACTATCTCTGCAAATATACGTTGTGTAGCGGCTGCTATATCTGTTAAGTCCTGCACTGTGTTTAATTCAGGACGCCAATCTCTACATCCCCTGTGACAATTCCTTTTAAAAAGTAATCGTGGATCAGATGTAGATGGCATTTTTTTAATAAACTCTGATTTAATTAATTCATAAAATCTATCACTGTTGCCAACCAGTGCCATTTCAGATATTATATGTTCTTGTGTCTGTGGTTGTAAGCCTACACGCTGTGTCATTGCGCTATACCAAATACCTATACTGTGTGGATAGTTCTGTGAAAACTTACGAGTAAGCTCACCGTCTCTGCCTTCCCAGATAGTAATTGTGTTCCATTCACCAATACTATCCATTACCAATACAGCCGCATCATTGAAAGAACTAGTGTAATACCCTGCGGCTGCGTGGCTCAGGTGATGACTAACTGTAGTACTTTTAGGAGCGTCTTTCCACAAACCACGCATATATCTTGTGGGTGATTCTTTGCCAAGTAGTGTGTATTGTCCTGCCCATAACTGACGTGTTTTTTTAAGCCAGGGTTGTTCATAGAAATACACTTGCTTGGGTTTACCCAATTGTAATGCGTCTGCAATTAACGGAAGACATAATGTCTTATCGTTTACAACATTGGTATACTGTTGAGTACGTCTAGCATAGCGCAGCTTATTGTCAACAAACACTGCTAAACTAGCATCATGTGACATGCCTGTCCATCCCCAAATTATCATACTATATCCTGTCCATCTTTATATTTATTATAGCTGTAGTTAATTGGCAGAATGATAATATAAATGTTTTATTGCCCATGTAAACAATTGATGATTGAGTTGTGAGTCAACATTGAGAGGTGCCATACACAGCCACAGACATCCAACTCCTAATTCTATCTTATGTTTGTTGTTTTTATATACATCACTGTCTCTAAAAAGTTCTAGTCTAGCAGTATCGTCACTGGTAATGAAATCTTTGCCTGCTACTAGGTTAGCTAGATTATTACTGTGTACATGCAAGCTCTGATAAAACTTACAAACATCATAAAATACATCATTGACTTTACCTTGTCGGTGGTCTATATAATATATATTAGTGTCAGACACAACGATATTATCAACAGTCAAGTCACCATGACATGGTCCTAGTGTTCCAGTGTTAAGAATATCCCAATCGATTGATTCAACTACTTTAGTACAATCAACATCTACGCCGTCAATAGTTATTACACCAGCATACTTTTCATCTAACTGACACATCATCTCAAATCGTTGCCATGTCTTGTCTTGCCATAGTTCTCTGGTAAACACTGGAGCATTGTTAGTTAAACTATACTTCCAAAGTCGTCTGAGATTATCCAACAACTTTAAAAAGTCATCTCCGTATGGATTAACTGTTCCGTTGGCATATGGATAACTTAGCGCATTGCTGGTCTTTAGTACAGGCTGTGGGTGTGGGAATGTATTGTTGTGTACATTAATATCAGTTGCCAGGTCAAACAGTTTAACAATGCGATTGTTTACTTTATACACTTCTTGATGTGTTTTGTCAAGTACTGAAAAGTCTTCCTTGAAATTTAATTTGGTGTTTGAATTACTTTCTCTGTTACCTACATCATACCAATCTTCTAGAGCAAGATGCTGTAAACTGCTGAGTTCTTTCATTAACAACAAGTCATTGCGATTGTGTGTAGCACTGCGTATTGCCTGATAATAGTCAGTGCTGTCTCGCATAAAACTAATACCACTGTAAACTAAATCGTTGTCAGTGTCATAGTGTGTGCTGTTTTCAGGAGCACAAGTAAAAAATGTATTATCATCTACTACAGGTACACTAGTACTCCAATTATCACATGCGTTATAATACAGTGGATTATCAAATACATACTCTGGTATCTGCTTGAAGCTGGCAATCTGACCTTCGCTCCAGTTGTCAATTTCAATATACTCTATGTTTGTATAACCAGCATGTGTTAAGTATTCACGCACTAGGTCTCCTTGATAGCCCAGAGTTACGTATATTGTGCCAATGTCAGTATAGCTGGCAATGATGTGATCTATTACCGCACAGTTGCCTATGCGATTAAGAGTTTTATGAAATTTAGTGTAACCACTACTGCGGGTGCCTGGACCACTACATGGTATTAACAAGTTTCTAATCATGTTACTTTGTTTTCTTTTAAAAAATACTGTTGAATTTCTTGTACTAATTCAGGGGTCCAATCATCGTACCAGTGTAGTCTCCATGTATCAACCATATTATGTTGTCTACTAAACAACCCATCTAACATAATATTTTTAATTTCAATTATTGTATATTGATACTTTTGACAGAATTTAGGTATTAATGTTTCAGGCAAACACCAATCTGACGGATCATATTCAGGATCACTCCAATCCTCTCCCTGTATTAATCCATTATTACGAGTTTTAAATGGAACACCATGTTTGTCAGTAAACATTCCAGTTACTGGATCTATACACCAGTTCATAAAATGTTTGCCAAATAAAACTGCTCCAGGACCATCAAACATATTATGAAAGTCTGAACTAAATAATTTTCCTCGTATTACGTGAAGTTGTCCAGATAGTAATACCAGCGGGCTCTTTACTACTCCAGAATTATGAAGATGATATGATCCAGTTGGATTGTTTTCAGACTTCTCACTCCAAAATTGATTAAACATTCTAGCAATTTTTTTCCAGACTGGTAGTTCTTTGGAAGGCGCTAAATCATAACGTTGTCTTACTACTACACTATTTTTAGTGAGCTTGTCAAAAATATCGGTGTGTTGACTGTATGCTATATTAAAATGCCAAAACTGTGTTTCATAGCTGGGGATGTAGTCATCAATCGCAGCTATCTCTTGTACACGAGTTATTATATCTTTTAAATCACAGTATACGAAATTAATACTATCAGCCCAACTCCAACACTCTGATTGATATTTTTCCCATTTCTCTTTGTTTACGTTAAAATCAAATCGTTCTCGGAACAGGATGCGATTATATTCGTATTTGGCAACACTATGTTTCACTGGGATTGAATAATTAGAACCTAACCCTGCTAATCCTGGCGCTACTCCGTCAAAATACTTATCTGGTGTGTCTTTTTCATTTAACACAAGAATAACATCAACATTGGGAACCGGTCCAGGATTCCTAGTCCATTCGCCAGTATCTTCGTTGTAAGTCTCTACAACTGGACGGTAATAGTCAGACACTATACTTTTCCACTGTGGTAAGCTGGTTGCTCTAGGTTGCCCAGTAAGTACAATAACAACATTGTCAACTGATTGTTTTAAAATATCTATATGCTTATTTCGTTCAATCTTCTCCATAGCTTTTACTATGTCACCGTATTTTCTCACTCTGTTCGACAAGGTTACCATCTTTTTAAATATTTTTCCATGTGTTGACAAAAGTCATTAGTGTTATCTATATAAATATATTTATACAGTTATATAGGTACTTAATAATGAAACGAATCGTTAAACTAGATCCAGAAATTAATCCCATTACGTTTAAAGACGGTAGAGGTATTATACAAACATATTATCCAGAGCAATACACTGTAGTAGAATGGAATTATATTGTTACACTCAAGGGCGCAGTGCGTGGTCATCATCTTCATAAAGAATTTGATGAATACATTATGTTCGTTGATGGCGAGGGCGTATATACTGAATTAACAGATGGTAAAGAATTAGTAACTCCAGTAAGTTCAGGAGATTGCGTATACTTACCAATGAATGTTCCGCATACATTTTACCCCACGGCGGACTGTAAGATGATTGCGCTGTTGACTAAACGCTGGGACGATTGTGATGAACCTATAACAAGAGTAGAGATATAAATTAAATGAGAATAGCAATAACAGGCGGCGCAGGCTACATTGGATGTAGACTTAGCGAATACTTTTTAAAAAACGGACATACAGTTGATTGTATCGACTGGTTAAAATGGGGTATTGAGCCCGTACTAAACATTATAGACCATCCTAACTTTCATTTACATAGAATAGACATTTGTACACCAGCAGTGGAGCCCATACTTGACAAGGCTGATGCTGTTATACATTTAGCTGGCATCATTGGCTTTCCAGCGTGTAATGCTGATCCTGACTTGGCGTACCGCATTAATGTAGAGGGAACCAATCGTGTGATAAAAGCAAGTGCTGGTAAGCCGTTTGTGTACGCAAGTACTGGGAGTGTATATGGCGCACTAGATAGTGTGTGTACTGAACTGGTAGAGCCCAATCCTATTAGCACATATAGTGTTTATAAACTTGCAGGAGAGCGGGTACTAGAAGGTACTGATGCTGTTATCTTACGTCCTGCTACGGCATTTGGTGTTAGTAATAGACTGCGTAATGATTTGTTAATCAATGACTTTGTGCGTAAAGCATGTCAGGGCGAACACATGACATTATTTGAAGGCCACTTTAAGCGCACATTTATCAGCATTAACGACCTGGTACGCAGCTTTGCTTGGGGCATTGAACGCTTTGACGAAATGAAAGGTCAAGTATGGAATGTAGGTGACGAAACACTTAACCATACTAAACTAGAAATATGCGAAACTATTAAACGTCATATACCAGACTGGACATTTGAGAATAACACTACACTAGCGCATGATCAAGACGGCCGTAACTACTTTGTTGACTATACTAAAATACGTGAACTAGGATATACTGCTGAAGAGACACTGGACCAGGGAATTAAAAACTTAATTAAAGTTTATAAAAATCTCGAATAACTTGACAAACAATGTCGATGTCCGACTTAGTTAAATTTGACTGCCCTGGCAGTTGTAGCCCACGGTCTCCTATATAGTCAGTTACTGGCGTATCAGTTGCCCATTTACTATGAAATGGTTGACGGCTTAAACTACTATATACTGCCCTATTGCCAATACCCAGACTTGTTAAATGTGTGCTGAGTTCATCACGGCGATCAACTAAAATCTCCGGATACGTTGGTGTTGTGTATAATAAATCAGTATTGACAAATTCAATAGAGTCTTTTAAATTATTGTAGTATTGTTCAAATATGTATTTTTTATGATCAACAATATCACCAAGACTTAGCATTTGTTCTACACCAAAACTAGCTTGTAGGTCAGTGAACTTAAAGTTTAGTCCCATTACATTATATACTTCTCCAACTCCTACTGTTCTACCAAAGTTTTTAATAGCATGAATACGCTCACTAAGTTCGTGATTGTCTGTAACAATACACCCACCCTGTCCGGTTGTGATGATTTTTGGTGCGCCGAAACTAAACACTCCAACATCGCCAAGTGTACCAATCTGATTACCTTGAACTGTGTGACTGCCAAGTGCTTGTGCCGCATCTTCAATTACAAAATGTCCACTCTCTCGAAGTTGTGTTATTTTTTGTTCATAATCTGCTGGCGCACGTCCGTTGATACTAGACACAAATACTACTCTATTGATAACTTTATCAAAATCAATAGTATAAGTGTTTTTATCAACATCAATGATATTTGGAGTGGCACCCATAAGTATCGCACCATTTGCTGTTGCTGCTTGAGTATATGCGCTAACATCAAATTCTTCACCAGGTTTAATTTCACTTAACATACTACACAACAATAATCCCATTGTAGCACTGGGCACCATGTGTGCGTGTTTAGCACCAGTAGACGTACAAATTAATTCTTCCATATGTCTAGTAGCAGTGTGTTCCATAATTCGTCCGCCACTGCCCAAATAAGTGGAGACTGCTCGACGTTCTCTATCACCATATACTGGGCTCATGTGAGTATCAAGTATATTATTATCTTTATCCTCTACGCCACTGTCAATAAATTCTTTCATACCTTTTTTAACATGTTCATGATACAGCATGTTGCCACGTACATTTGGATGTACTCCAACCATAGTTCCATGTTCTTCTATCTTACGTCTAAATTCATATGTTTGGTATATCTTATCTACTAAGTCTTGATTAAGATGTGGGTTATCATAAAGATCATCTCTGTCATTTTGCCACACATGACGCCAGTCATCTATTTTTTGTGGGAAGAACATATTAATAAGTGGATGAACTACCTCTGGCAGTAAGTATGGATCTGGATATTTAATGCCAGCATCATCAGAGAGTACTCGTTTCCAACTGCTGTCAACAACAGTTAAGTTTTCATATTTTTCAACTTGCCAAGGGTGTATATCCGCACTGCTACCAACGAATCCAATACGAAATCCTGTACTATTAAGATACGCAAGTTCAGCATCAGCAATTTCATAATAGACTGCTTTCCAATCATTAGCAGTTATTAACCTGTAAAGTAAATCTCTTTTGGTTTGATCTTTTGGTAGTTCTGGAAAAGTTCTACTACCATTTTCATATAGTACTCCGCCAATTGGATCAGCATATACCCAGAATATAGGTATATTGGTATTATAATGATTTTTTACAATATCCATTAACATAGTGTTTGGATATCCAAATCCAGATTCATCCAAACATGTATAACCAGTATACTGACTGAATAACTTTCCTAAATTGATACTCTTGGAAAGTTCGTCAGTACCTTCATGATCTTCGTATGATTTAGTCGCTGTGCTTGCGCCGCAATATATAAATTGTGTCATTGTTTGTAATACCATTCGTATGTTTCTTCAAGTGCGTGTTGCACAGTATATTCAGGTTGCCATCCTAGTGATTGTAACCGCTTATTACTTATTGCTCTATTTTTTATGCCTTCTGGTCTGTCAGTATTATACCACAGTCTGCCAGTGAATCCACTAATACGTTTAAGTGTTTCAGCAATTTCCTTGATACTAGTTTCTACACCACTGGCAATGTTAACTGTGTCGTACTTGTCGTTGTTTAATGTTAAATCCATACCACGCACAGCGTCTTTAATATAAAGTATGTCTCTGCTCTGATTACCACTGCCCCAGATTTCTATTTCAGTATGATCGAGCTTTACCGCATTAACAAACTTTTGCATAAGCGCACCAATAACATGAGCGTGTTCTCCAGTACGGTCACCAGGACCAAACATGTTAGTACATATGGCAGTGCGCCATTTGGTACCACGTTTATCATTACTAGCACGACACTGATACATACCCACTAGTTTTGGCAGTGCTGTTGTCAGATACCCATCAAAAGGTTTACCATCCAGTAGTTGTTGTTCCTGAAACGGCTGTGGTCCATGCTCTGGATAACTGCATGTACTACCTTGTAGCAATACTCGTTCAACACCTGCTTCAGCACACGCCTCAAACAAATTATTTTGTATGTTTAAGTTGCGCAACATCAATTCAAAACTACGGTCTAAGTCTTCTTGTAAGCCACCAACTGTCGCAGCGTTAATAACTACATGACTAGGAAGCTCACGTTTGATATCTGCTATAGTGTCTCCACGGTTGGTGTAGTCGACGGTGTCAGTGTTGCCACCGATTTGTGTGTTAACGTAATCACAATAGTTACGTCCAACTAGTCCTCTATTTCCTGCGATGTAATATTTCATTTTCTTATTACAATATAAAATGCTCTATGGTCACTAGCAGCATCATACATTGGACCAGGGTGGCAATATGGTGCTAAGAAATCAAGTTCTTCTTTAAAACTTTCAATTTTGTCATACACGTATGGACTAGGTTGTATTACTGCTACGCCGCCTGGATTAAGAAATTCTTTAATATTTTCAATAAACAGTTCCCATTCTGTCCGATTATATACTGTAAAGAATGTATGATTAACCCCATCTTGATCTTGTATTTGCCAAGTATCATTTGCTACTGTGTTGCCTGGAGTATGGTGTAAAACTTCTTGTGTTTTCCAGAAAACATTACTTCTAAATATAGTAATCAGATCATATGTATCTGGTAACTCAAATCGTTTCTTTGGAAGTATATGTAACTCAAACGGATCAATATCAAAATCATTCCACAACTCACGAAGCCCTGGTATGCCATTACTGTGTTCCGCACACTCAGTAGTACTAACATTGTTGAAACCGTACTGCTTTAACGCATAAGGCATCACTCCAAACCATGTACCAATGTCTAATATTTTAGCATTTTTATCTAATAGACTCATATTATTAGATGCTAGTTCTAGTCCAGCAATGTGTACGTCCCAGTAGTCTGTTCCAGCTGAAGTTATACTTTTTAAATATCCACTGTCGTTGTGTTGATATGCTTTAGTGAAATCAGCGGTGTTTATAAAATTCTCAAACCAAGTTTTAAAATCTTCTGGTTCATTTGTTGTGTTCATAATATCCTTGCACCTTTCTAAATCGTAATTCAATAATATATTATTTTTGTTGAATGAACTACTAGTCAAATCTAAATCTTCATAGTATACTGTAGTACCATCATATTGGTCAATCCAGTTTTCGTTATTAAAAACATCATTTACTGACCTCTTAAATACTTCATAATCAATATCACCAGCATCGCCAGTTAAATTATTACCATGCCATAACTGTGACTGTGTTGCTTTGGTCATACTAAGTGCTTGTGCTAAACGATCACGTCTTTTTAGTATTACAACTTCGTCAGCTTGATGTAGCATTTGGTCAATAACGTTTTGTGGTGTTCCTTGATACTTAATCAGTTTAACACACCAACTATCCATATTTTTTATAATTCGCCAACGCCTGTGATGTTCGTTAATAACTGCGTCAAGTGTAGGTTGTTCAGTAATACTAATTTTATTCATATTATCATCAAACGTATACATACAATGCTGTTGTGTAATCTTTGGTCGATTACACCATGCTGTAATAAAATTTAGGTCATTGAGCGCATCTAAGAATACGTCACTACATACACTAAAGTCAATTTGCTCATTAGCTAATCGTGGCAATAGCATATCTTCTATATTCATACACTCACTAAGATTGTTTTCTTGTAAGTCACAATAGGCATGACTACCGCTGCGTGGTGTCGCCAGTACTATCTTCTTCATAGGTCTTCCTTCGTTACAACGTGTACAGTCGGCATAGCAAATACTAGTTCACCACCAGCACGTATCCAGCTGTCTAATTTCTCTACGAACAGATTTTTAAATCCAAAGTTTGGTACAAATAAAACATCAGCATTTTCTAATGCCGTTGGTTCATCAACAATTAAAATGTTTGTACCAACTGTGTATCTACCAATTTTGTCAGGATGTATTTCAGCAACTCCTTCAAAGTAATCTGCTAGCTTCCATATTTGTAATATAGTATTACCTTTTGTACTAGCACCAAACACATAACATTTAAGCCCTTGATCAAGTCTGTCCTGTAACACTGCCCGAAGCTGCTGACCGTTTTGCTCTACAGTAGTAATAAAATCTGTTAGTTGTTGTTTTGTATCTTCATAGTGTGCTATACTGCCACTGTGATAGTGACTAGCCCATATTTGATAGCTGCCGCCTTGTATGTCATTAAACTGGACGTTATTGATTTGTAGTCCGTTTTGTTCATATAGTTTAACTAAACTTTTGTAACTATAGTATTCCAAATGTTCATGGCACACATTTCCCAAGTCACTTTTATCTAACATAGGCTGGAGTGTCATTAACTGTGCTATAAAAACACCATCGTCAGTCAATACTTCAGCTACTCCTCGGATAAAGTCATTTGGATCATCCATATCATAAAACATACCAATCGCAGTCACAACCTTACACTGTGGCACTTTTTGTGCTGGCCACATTCCTGGAAGTACTATATCAGCATGCTTACATAGTTTACTCCACAAGTTGCTAGCTGGCTCACACCCAATGCGTACTCTGTCAAGTAGTATACCACTAAGCAGTGTACCATCGTTAGCACCAATGTCTAAAACACAATCACCAGCCGCAGTATGTTGATTCGCATATTCAGCAATGTCCAACAAATTTTGAGTTAGTTTTGGATTGAGTGCGCTTTCATACCAATAGTGATCTCCATATAACACCTGTGGATCTACTGTGTGTCTCATTTGTACTAAGTCACATGTATTACATTGGTCTAATGTCATAGGCGCACTGCCTGGACTTTGACCAGGGCTAATAGGAAAGTCGTTTATATGTATGCTACCAAAGTCTGCTACTTGATTGACCGCCGCACCACAAACACGACACACTGTTGCTTCATTAATTACCATGGATTTATTACTTTACTGTTTGGTGATGATTCGTGACCATACCATGTGTTATGTGCTAGTATATAACAATAATCGCCTGGTGTCAAGTGGTCTTCAAAGTAAACTTCTCCACCAAGTTTTTCTATTTGTTCTGCTACTAGTAATCCATAACTGCCAGTTGTATCATCAATACCTGGCTTGTAACTTTTACCAAGTATTATTACTGGTAACTTAGCACATATCGCACGTTGTGCTAGGTGTTCTGCTTGCTTTATTCTAACTGTATGATTATTCCATGCTAAGTCATATGGCAAGTCTCTACTAGCCCAACTCATCATTAAGTTGTCTCTAGGATGACATGGGCCACCGTCTCCCCATCCTGGTGTCATATATGCTGGTCCAGTAATGAGTTTGTCACAGCCTTTAAGCCAGTCCATTACTTGATGTGCGTCTGCGTTGTATACTGTGCCTAAGTCGCCTACCCAATTAGCAAAGTTTATTTTTTGAATTATCCAAGCATTGTACATAGCTTTAGCAAGTTCTGCTTCTTCATATGTTCCCCAATGCTGTACACTTGGGCTTAAAATACTAACTAGATTACTTACTTGTGAATTATAATCGCCACCAATGAACCAACAATCAGGATCTTGTAATCCTGACATTACGTCACCTTGGCTAATAAGGAATGGCATGTAAACAAAGTTACACTGTGTTTGAAGTTTTGCGCATGTACCAGGTGCTACTGTACATCCAACAATAACACTCTTATTGGAAAAGTTGTCTAGTGCTAGCTGTAAATTAGTATAGTCAAAATCTTTCTCACCGTCAACTGTTGGTGTGTCAACACACAACCATATTATGTCACATTTTTTAATACTGTCAAGACTGTCGTATTCTTTTTTTACATCATATCTCTTGACTTTAACGCCTTTTTCTGTTAGTGCTTGATATAGTATAGATCCAATTTTGCCTACACCCACTATGCCAACAGTTGGCATACAAAGCAACGCATCTTCTTTATACTTTTCAATAACTGTAGTATCTTTTAACTGAACTTCAATATCGTTTCTGGCAACGCTGTCAATAGCACTTTCTTTTTTTCGAGGTTGCAGCATATGTTTAATTACACCGTCAATATGTTCATGACCTACTGGTTTCATATCATCTAAGTCTATTAGATATTCAACATCATATTCTTCAAGGAAACTTTTCTGTGTTTTAAAATGAGGATCTTTAGACAGGTCGCCTTGCATAATATAATCAACACACTGTTCAAAACTAAACTGTTGATTCTGCATAGCTCTCCATATTTGTCCAGCTAGTCTTTTACTAGGGCGTCTAACAAATGCGTAGCCTGAGTAACCAGTGAGATCAAAATACTTTTCTAATGTATATCCAAACTGTTCAGCAGCTAACATAAATTCAGTATTACCGTTTCTCCAAATTGGAACAAAAAAGGTTTTCTCTGTATGATTAACCCATACTCGATCATCCCATATCGTCATGTTAGCAACATGCTCAATAACATATTGAGGACTTAAACTTGTCATTCAATGATTACCTGTTTATATAACGCAAGTTGTTGATCACGGTACGCACCAAAGTAATGGGTGTAGTTGTGTTCTAGTATTTCTTGCATTTTATCATTATAGGTTTCTGCAGTATAATTTCTTGCTGACGCTAGAGCACTATCAATTCGTGATTTAATATCAGGAAGTTCATCATATGTTTCATCAAATTGTGAGCTAAATGTTTTAAACCCTAGTCTGTGTAGTTCTGACAGTGTATTACGATCACCAAGTACAATAAACGGCTTACCCATTACAATACTACGACTTATTTTTTCAGTTAAGAAAGGCTTGTTATTACTACAATTGAACTCACTTATTATTTCTAATCGACAATTTTTAGCGTGGCTTTTTAAATTTTTTATTTGCTCAACATCTTGAAAATCTGTTTCAACATTATAACTGTTATCTACGCCTGTTCTAGTATGATTTAGAAAATCTAAATCAATCTGTTCTTCAGGTAAGTATTGTGATAGAATATGTTTAATGGTTTCATCAGTTATTTTAGTTTCATTAAAATTATGAAATGTATATAAGGCATCTTGCATCATTCCTAAACGAAAGGCTTCATGTAATCCATATACACGATGTTCTCGTGATCTTCTATTAAGCCAAAAATAGTTATACGTGTATGGTCCTGGGTTAGGTTGGTAACCTAAGTCAAACTCAAAATATCTGTTAAACGATTCCAAATAATAATGTGCTGGCCAGTCGCTGTGTTGCTTTAATCCAGTTACACTACTTGGTGTTGTGAATACACTGTTTTCTTTAATACCTAATTCTGTAACAACGTTATACAATATGTTATACAAATCTATAGTAATAAAATTTCCATTCAATGTCAGATTTGTTTCATATTCATTACATGTATTCCAAGCGTCACTAAAAAGAAAAACTAATTTTGTCTTTCCACTTTTGATGTCAGGAATAACATCAGCAAAGTTTGTTCCAAAGTTTTTAAAATATTCTACTTGATCAAATGGTACAGTTACATCATCTACTTGTCCGTTAGGTAAATGATAGGGAGTGCCTATTAATAATATATTTTTATATTTGGTTATTATTGATAATAAACTATCTCTTAGTAAGTATGGTTCTGCGATAGACTGTGGGTGTATAATATTAGGTAAGATGCCAGTATTCCTTGTATTCTGGTATAACGTCAAGTATAGTTTGGTTTCTTACTTTGTCAAGTCTATTAGTATGATCTATAAATTGTTCCCACTTAGCTGGATCACGTGGAGTGTTCATGACATGATCTAATAGTGATTGATTTTTTGCTTTTTCCCAATCTTGAGCATTACTATTGTTTAATACTGCGCATGCCGCATCATAACCCTTTTGTTTAATAGCATCAGGTAAGTTTACAGCATCCATATAAGCAGGTTGGTTTACAGCAATAAGAAACGGCAGCTTGGTCCAAATGTCTATTGTTTGAGTGTACTCATATAAATTAGCTAAGTCTAACCAAGTTAAACTGCTCATTGTGCTGTGTATTTGTAGCACAAACTGACCAGGAGTTGCCTGCTTTTGCCAATTAATTACTTTTTGTAAGTTACGCTCCCATTTACTCCATTTGCCAGGCCAACGTACATACTCATTAACTTCATTGACACCATCACAACTCATGTTAATGCCAACTTGTTTAAAATGTTTCCATAAGTCAAATACTCTATCTTGTACTGCTAACATATTAGTATTGAATTGTATAGTGACCTCTGGTGCTCGACCGCTGTCAATTATACGTTGTAATATTTCATAATATTTGGGAACAAATAGTGGCTCTCCGCCTAGCATGTTTAGGTGCTTTATTGTAGGTACAATTTCCTCAAATACTTTATCAAAATTAGGATGGTCATACCATTCAAAATTATTACTAGCCATTTCAGTATCCCAAAAATTAAGTTCAGGATTCTTAACTATATCATCAGCCCACATGCTGCTTGACCAAGGATTGCACATTCTACACTGAATGTTACATTTGTTTCCTAGTGTGAGTTCTAAGTACTCAATGTTTATGTTTGTATGTAATTTAGATTGTTCATTGACGTTAAATCTTTCATTCCAGTTTTGCCTATAACTATCTCCACCATTATCTTCCACTGTCCAACATCTATTACAAAAATCATGTTTTTTACCAGATTCAATATCTTTACGTAGTTCACGATGTGGTACTGCGTCAAGCAATCCACCTTCACAATCTGTAATATTTTTAAACTCCCAGCCACCTTTTTTGCCAGGAAAGTTTACTGAATGGAAATTATAATTACAACATGGTCGAATATTTCCAACTGGATCTATACTTAAATGATTATACGGCAATACACAGTATGTTTCAGTGTTCAGTTGGTTCATAATTTCTATCCTTGTATTTTGTAATGTAAATGTCTGTGCCACAATGACAATGTGACTTGGGACAAATTACACTTTCAGGTAAGTCTAATTCTAGTTCTGGGTCATATAGGTTACCTACTCGTGGCATAACACCACAGCTACCCATGTCAATATGTCCTTCACAGCTAATAAAGATACTCTCCATTGGTATTAAACATTTCCACCCTTTGAAGAAGTTTTTACTTTCTGCTACCAATCTATTACAATTAATAGGTTGTTCAGTTCCGTCAGCATATACTTCCATACTACCCATGCCTTCTGCTTTTGCTGGAACGTTGTATTTAATGTCTTGTTCTAAGTTAGTTTTCTCTAAGAACTCTTTGTGTGCTGGGTTTTTATAATTATATGGACGTGTAGTATGACTAAGCTCTTCAAAGATAGGCACATACTCCACACGCCAGTTGTGTTCACTCATCTCTGTTTTTAGTCTGTTACTAAAGTCGATAACTTCATCCCATGTAGGCTCGTGCATCATCATACGACCACACAAGTAATTAACACGGTCACTTAAAAACTTATAAATTTCCATATAGTGATCGCTATCAACAAACTCAGGGTGGTAACTAGCAACAACATCATCAAAGTAATGTACATTCTTCTCCCACCACGACCGTTTACTACTAAGGTTTGTATTAACAGCAAACTTGACTTCAGTCATTCCACTTGCTAATATATGTTCCATTATAGGCACAAGTGGCTTCCAATAACATGGTTCGCCACCACTAAAGAACACTTTAAGTCTAGTATAACCCCTACTGAGTTCATAGTCAATCAGTTTAGTTAATCCAGCTTTAATAGCTTCGATATCTAAGTTAAGGTTACTGCCGTTCCAGTTAGCCTCATTACAGTATGTACAACGAAAGTTACATAAGTTACTTACTTGCCATGTAATATTAACAAACGGTTCGCCACCCTGCTCAATTCTTATTAGGTCACTCATCCCATTTTCCTGTTCCTTGCCAATCATACTTGAAACTATAGTCCATTTCACGACCAACTTTAAAATCTTGTTTAACTTTAGTAAACCAATCCATATCAAAAGCATTCCAAGGATCGTGATTTTTAAAGGTGTCGTCTCCCTTCCATGCTAGTTTTCTAGCACGGGTAGCTGCGTTACTGTTATCACTAAAAAAGTTCATTACAGTAAACACTGGCCCAACTGTGTCTGGATCATTTATAATATTTCCGTTCTCATCAGGATATTCATGATCTTGGTATTCATAATCAGTATGTGTTTGTTTATAGTCCCAATCAAAGTCTGCTGACCAATTGCCCGCATCATCAATTTCAAACTTATAATTTGCGTATAAAGGTGCTGCGTTACGTGCACCCCATTCTTCTAATTCCCATTCGTAATCGAACTTTACAGTAAATTTGTATCCACCACGAGTTTTCCAAATTACATGTAAGAACGGCCACATTTCATTAACTAAACTATCAGCAAAATTACTTATGCCTGGTTTAATTATGTTGTAGTCAGTATCTTTATCAGGATATTCAATTTCATTTTGTCTTTCAGGATCATTCCACTCAATAGTATAATGACGGTCACGTAGATTATGACGTGTGGGTTTTCCAATTTCTTCCTCACTAAGTAAAAAGTCAGTAAAGATACTAAAGGTTTTCATACGTATTAGCTTATGAGCAATACTCATTTTGTCATCTTTAGTAATCCAATGATCATAATAGTACCATTGTTTTAAATTAAATTTATCAAAGTTTTGACCAACAATAGTGTCAACACCAACATTAAATCCTGTACCTTGTCCAATGTTTAGCAAACCTTGATTACGCTGGCGCCACAAAAATGTCATACTATCTTCAAGCATACGTCCATTTTCGTTAGGATAACCTACGATCCAGTTAGTCATAGCCCCAATGCCTACTTTTTTACCATCTCTAAAGTTGGCTTCCATTTCTGGTATAGTGACCTTTTTGTCCATGGCATCTAGTACTTCTTGTGCGCCACTTTCTGTACCATAGTTAAGAGCTTCACATCCACTATTACGCAACACTTGCATATATTCTAAGTCCATACGTCCATCACATCTGGCATACCCACTCCAGTGTATTTTAATACCACTGGCAATTACACCTTCTGCGAACGCTCTGAGTTCGTTAAGATTTCCATTTACTAAACTGTCAACAAAATAAAATACATTTGTGCCATATGTTTTATGCATATAAATGACTTCGTCTAATGTACTAACACTAGTACGCTGTCTATACTTATAGTAATGTGTCTCTTCACAGAATGTACATTTGGCAATACAGCCTCGACTAATAGCAAGCAATGCTCCGTTTGGAAAACTATACTTGTCCATGGGCATATTACTATAATCAGGATAGGGCAAGTCATTTAAACTTACTCGTTCATTTTCAGCTTGTCGTAAGATAGTAGTATTACCGACTTTTTCTCCTTCAATTAACATTTTGCCTTCATGTTGTATTAAGATGTTTAGTAGTGGACGCTCGCCCTCACCATTAACAACAAAGTCATATGTGTCTTTTGGTTTAAAATAACTATAGTGTGTACTAGGTCCGCCTACAATAATTTTAATGTCAGGCAGACGTTTTTTTATTTCGTTAATAATATAGTCGCTAGGTTCTTCATTACAGTAATAAAGACTTACTCCCAAAAAGTCTGGAGCAAACTCTACCATTTGGTCAACTGCTTTGTCAAGAATTGGCTTTACATAATTGTGTAATTCGTTCCAATATTGTTCACCAATCCAGTGCCAGTCTCTTGGTCCGTCCCAAGGATTATAGTGTATATCCCATGGCGTGCCTTCTTCCTGTGCTGTTATATATGCGGCATGAGCTTCAACGTTCAAGTCGAAGCACTTAGTAGCAAATCCAGCAGTGTTTGTTACACCTGCAAGTTTAGCAATTCCATAATGAGGGAAACCTGGATCCCATTCTGGACACATAAGCAAACATAAACGGGTATTGCGACTAGTATTATATTCTATATCAACTGGTTTTAGACCTTTTTGTGGACCTTTACTCCACTGTTCCATAATTTTTTGTGTAGCAGTACTACGGTCTTCCAAGTAAGTACCCTCTTCTCTAGTAGGAGGATCTTTTCTTTCTTTCTGCTGTAAACTATACCATCCTTTTTCCATTATGTTAACACCTCAAATGCGAGATTATGGAAAGTATTATACCACTGTGTTCCACGTTGCCTATCCATAGTGTCATTAAACTCCCTAAACTCTTGTCGTTTTTCAATACAATATTCTTCACTTAGTGAATTGTCTTCCAATCGTTTAATAGCTTGTTCTATCCCATGTTGATACCAGACATTAGGTATGTCATGACTAGGTTTATATGCTTTTAGTTTTTCAATTGTTTTTTTCCTAACGTCAGGTTGTATAATTCTAACATCTAAATAACTAGGACTATCTAACATAATTGGGCTCCAAATGTAAAGTCTATCGTATTCTTTAGCGTCATACCAACTACGATGATTATGCGCCCAGTCAAGTATGTCAGGTATAGCATCATAATTGTAAGTTTGGAATACTGTATAATGTTTAATCTTCCAAGTCTGTGGAAATTTATTATATATACGAATAATATTTTTTTCTATGCTTTCCCACTTAGTTGGATATCTTATGTATTCGTTCTTATCATGTATATGATCTATACTAATCTGAATCTCACCATGCTTAAAGCGTGACATAGTATTATAAAATATTTCGTTCCATTGTGTTAAGTTAGTAGTAAGAGCGATATAACAATCTGTATTACCAGCATCAAGTATCATTTGCATAACTTCAATATTACGTTTGATTAGAGTTGGTTCGCCACCAGTTAGGTACAAGCGTTTAAGGGTAGGAGCAAGTTTTTTAATGCTCTTAACAAACTCGTCACTTTCCCACCAAAGCCAATCAGCTTGCTTCTCTAACGCTAATTCATGATCCCATTCTTTTCTAAGCCACGTAGGTAAGCTATCATCGTTAAGTTGAATTCGTTTGCGTTCGTCTGCGACACGATCACTGCTTAAACTCCAACAGCTATTACACCTTAGGTTACAAAAATTTCCTAATCTTAATTCTAAACTTTGTGGTAATGGTGGATTTACTAATTGGTATTCTTTTGGCATTGCCCATGCTTTAAGTTCGCCAAATGCGCTTTGTCTTGAACTTTGTATTCCGCTATCTTCCAGTTTCCAACATACGTCACATGCTTTTGGTCTTTCACCATTAAGCATTTGTTTACGTACATCTTTCATATACTGACTATTCCAAATTTCTTCAACACCATGTGTTCCAAAGTTTAGTTCATTGTTGTTTTCATCAGTTGCGTGAATGTTTTCGTTAATGCTGCAACATAGCTTTACACTACCTTCAGTGTTACTATTTAAATTAGTGAAAGGGAATAGACAGTAAGTACTACTCACGATACTCTCCAATACATGCTAATTCTGGCAATGCTTCTAACCAACTTTCATCTCTCCATTTATCCCATCTCTCAAATTCTTTAATTGTACTTGATAGCTCACTAGTACGGTCTGATGTATTCATAAAGTTCAACAATCCTCTTGCGCTATCAACAAACTGATTAGCAGGCCAATGATCTGGAACAAAATCTTGCTGTTTAGCCAACCACTCAAGATGATCCTCCCAGCGTTTGGTAACTTTTATTTTGTAATCATTTGGCAATGATTGTACACATAAAAACTTTGGGTCTAGTAAATTATTTATTCTTACTTCTCCTGGAGTGATAAAACCCTTGTTGACCCAATCTTCATGAAAGTCTGGCAAGTGTAATACATTCATTAAACTAACAGTAGGACAAATATCAAACTCAACATGGGCTAATTCTGGATCGTCTAACATTGCTTGTCTGTTTGCTTCAATGTCTGCCCAGATAGTACCTTTACGTATGTATTCAGCATGTGGTCCCATTGCGTCCAAACTGGCACTTACTTTAACTTGCTTAAATTGTTTCCACAAATCAAATATATGCTGCTTTTTATACGTAAGTTGACTAAAGTTTGTTGTATACAATACACTAACATTCTCAGCATGACCGGTCGCAATCCAGTGATTCATAATCTCCCAGTGCATGTCAGTTACCAATGGCTCACCACCTGCCCAGTATACTTCTTCAACAGTATCCAAGTAAGGACGCAGTTCTTCTTTGAAGCCTGGTTTATTTTTAAGTTGTATAAATTTTTGCTCTGCGATATCTTTAGGTACACTGCCAAACTCTTTAACAAAATCATCATACCATTGTGTACTAAATGTTGGACTACAACTTCTACAACTCATATTACACAAGTTACTAAAACGGAAGTCCATGTAAGTAAGATTAATATCATCATAATGACCATCATCTTTTGTATTTTTAGTACGCCAAAAGTGGTGAGCAAAGCGATTATTCATATTTTTACGTAGTGTATATGCGTTGCTATCTGATTCAAGCTCATAGCAACGGGTACATGCTTTGGTTGGTGTGTCGTTTAACATATTAGTACGTAATGTTTTAGCTAGGTCACTGTTCCATAACTCTTCTAACGTATGTGTATTAGTATTACCATAATCGTTTCCATCATTATGTTCTGCTAGACAGCAAGGAAATGCTCGCCCGTTTGGCCAAACATGCATATGTATCCAAGGAGCCATACAGAATGTTTTACTCTCATGTAGTTGGTATTGATTACTAAGTGATTTTGTATCTTGGGTCATCTGGCATTATCTCATATTGTTTAAGTTGTTCTAGCTCTGGATATACAGCGAAAGCATCATTTTCTCTCATTTTATCCGTTTGGGTTGTAATCCATAAAAACTCGTTGAATTTGTCATCAAACGTGTCATCAGCATACATAAATTTAATAATGCCGTTGAGGTTATCATTATCAACATCCCAGGTTGGCTGTACTTTTCTTTTTTGGTCATATACATATTCGATATGCTTTTCCCACTTCTCGGCAACTTGACGTTTATAGTCTTTTGGAAGCATCTGTATACTTAGTCGTTCAGGATGTGTTAAGATAGTTAAGTTAAGAGCGTGGGGACTAACTAGTCCTTCTTCTATCCATTCACGATGAAAGTCTGGCCAGTGTAGTACATTATAAGCACTAATAGTACTGCTAATAAAGAAGTCAGTATCGGGACACTCAGCTATCATCTCACGTCTATTTTTTACAACATCAGTCCAAATAGTATCTTTACGCAAGTACTCTGCACGTTCCCAATTGTCGTCTAAACTAGCACCAACGTTAACATTACTAAACTTATTCCAGTAGTCAAACACTCGTTTTTTACCTAAATGTGTTTTAGTAAAGTTAGTTGTATAACTGATATTTATATCAGTATTTCCACTGGCTATCCAAACGTCTAGCATTTTGTAATGTTCTGCTGTTATCAGTGGTTCCCCACCAGCAAAGTATGCGTGGCGTACTTCTTTTATTGCTGGTAGCGCATCATCCCAGAATGTTTTAGGTAATTCTAGTAATGCTGGATCATTATAGTCCCACATCTTTTTAGCATCGTTATACCAACTACTGCTAAAATTTGGGCCACAACTCAAACACCGTAAGTTACATAAGTTATTGAATCTTACATCCCAATAATAAAAGCGTGGATCATCATGTGATCCGTCTTCATGTGTGTCAGCAACACGATTAAACATATCACCAAAGTCTTCGTTTAGACTTTTACGCAGTGTACGTACATTGGCATCTTTTTCTTGTTGATAACAGCGTACACAGCTTTTACTAGGTTTGTCAGCAATCATGTTACGACGTAGTTCTCGCATTTGGGTAGTATTCCAAAGTTCACTAACACTACTATTATTTAGGTTACCCATGTATTCTTTTTTATTGTCATTATCTTCAGGAAGTATTACACAACATGGAAACGCTTGACCATTTGGCCAAAAGTGCATAGTAACCCAAGGAGCCATGCAAAAAAACTTACTATCGTTAAGTAAGTGTTCACTACTCTTCATCTTCTTGTCCTTCAAAATTACCAAACGCTCCAACTAACTCATCATTTGAAAACATCTGAGTAGGTAAATTTCTAATTTTCCGCCAGTTAATTAATGATTTTGCTAGTCTTGGATGATGCCAAACAAAGTCGTCATCCCAATGAAAGTCAATTACTTCATCTTTTAAAAGTTCATCTTTACATTTACGATTGTATTCCATCTCACTTATATCATACATTGTAGCACATAAGTCATAATAGTCAACCATTTCAGGAAATGTTTTCTTAAAGTCGGTTCCCCGTCTTTCATCAGTAGACTTAATAAACAAGTACCAATTGCGTCTGGCATCGTCTATAGCTCTTGGTTCAAGATACTCATCAGTTTGTACTTGAGCTCGTCTATCACATATATTTTTCCACATACTTTCAACTCTATTCCAAGCCCGTACTTCTTCTTCACTAAAATACATGTGATATTCATAATTATGTTCTTCTGGCGGATACTTGTGCCAGTTTGCTTTCCATTTCCAACGCTGAAAAAAATCTGAAGTTAGTGATACGTATTCACTATACTCGTCTGGTAGTCCAATTAATGTCCAGTGATTTGGTTCAGTACAGTGTGGGATATCAAACATAATCTTTGGATGGTCTAATCCGTTTTGATACTTACGGCGCCATTCTAAGATCTTTTCAAGAAAGTTCATGTAGCTTGTTACACACATAATGTTATATGTATTCATAATCTGAATACCATTAAAACTATCTACGTGATGATGACCCATTTTGTCCATAATTGTTTCAACGTTTTTTTCAAACAACTCTAAATCTAAACCATTCCTGGCATATGTGGCACGGTCTCCCCAACTTTCAATACTACTAAAGATTTGGAAACGTTTGATCTTTTTCTCTTTAAGCAACTTGTTAACCATGTCACACATTCTACCTACTAACTTATTTTTAATATTAAGGTTAGTATTAATTTGTAGAACCATTTCACTACATTCACCAGTTTCCTGTAGCTTGCTTAAAAACTTCCAAACGTTTTGTTGTAGTAATGGCTCGCCTCCTGTGACACGAATTACTTTAAGTGTCTTACGTAAATATGGCCACCATTTCCAAAATGCTTCTACATATGGGTTTTCTTCTTCTTTGTAAATTTTATCCTCAAGCACTTGTAAGTGTGGAGCATCTGGAAAGAGTCCTTCAAGATCCATTTCTTTTTGCCATGCGCTGCTTGCTTTAGGATGGCAGTAAGCACATTTCATATTACATTCGTTACCAAAACTAATTTCCAAGTATGTAGGTCTATAGTTATGATCCCAGCCGTTTTCTAAAATTTGTTCATGTGCGTCTGGTGTTAGTAGTAGTTCGTTTTTGCTTTTAATAATACGATCACTAAGTTGCGAGTCGTCAATATCTTCTACACGCCAACAGTAGTTACACTCTTCTGGACGTTCGCCAAGAAGCATCTGCTTGCGTACTTCAATTTTGTGTTTAGTATTATGAAGAGCACTTGGATTGTCTTTAATCTCTTCCAATGGAATTTTATGTGGCTGTGGATGATAGCAACTATGTGTATGCCCGCTTTGTAAATAAAGAGTACTTGTGAGAAACTTGGCAGTACACATGGTGTCAAAGCCATATAATTTTTTCATATTTTCACGTTCATCAGCGTATTCAATATTCTTATACATCGTATTTGGCTTTCCATTCTTTATAAAGTCCTGCAAACTCAGGAAACGTTTTTACTATATCAGTTTTTCTTCTTACGTCATGCGCATCAAAAAATCTTACAAAATTCTCTTGTGCGTCTTCTAGTTTTTCTTGACTGTCAAATCCTTGTTTCATAAATTCAATACTACGCCCAAATCTTTCAATTTGATGTGGTTTAAATCCAATCCATCTACTCTTTCTGTGTTTGTCTATATTTGCTTTCATAAAGTCTAATGCGTCATCAGCATAATGCCAATGTGATTCTGGTACTAATTGTAAGCTCTGCCATTCTGGATAACGTAACATAGGTGTATCAATAAAAACTTTATGATGCCCGTATACAGTTAGCGTTCCATCAGCTTCTCGTCTAGTTTTACTTACATTATGAATACGCTGTAACTCTAATATCCCTTTGAGCAACCGCTGTATACTTGGCAAGCTCAACATGTTAAACGTAACAATAAATGTAACCAATCCTTCGTCTACTCTAGTAAGATAGTTATTGACATTGTTCATCATTTTGTCAAAGTCTAATCCGTGTCTCATGTACTCGGCTTGGTCTCCCCAGCCATCCACACTAACAAAACATCTGAATCTTTTGCATTTTTTATACTCACTGATAAAACTTACTTTGTCAACAAATTTATCCCATAGCTTGTCAGGAACACTAGCGTTAGTAGTAACTGCTAATTCTAAATCTTCCCGGCCATTATCAATAACATAGTCTAGCACCTTGAATGTATTTTTATCCATCAGTGGCTCGCCACCAGTCATACGAAAGTTTTTTAGTTTAGGATAAAGTTCTGGCCACCATTTCCAAAATCCATCTACGTATGGATTAGCTTCTCTGTTTGGAATGGGATATTGCCCAATCTGTTTAAAGTAATCAATACTGTTGTGTGGTACTTTAGTAGGGTAAGGTCCCTCAGCTTCAATATCTTCTGCCCATTTACTGCTTAAATGTGGACTACAATAACTACATGCTAAGTTACACGCATGATTAAAATTAACTTCCATGTAGGTGGGTTCGATATCTACATCAGCGCCACCAGCAACTACATCATCCCACCCAGCTTGTGCCCAAGGCTCACTACTACGATAATGTCTATCACTAATAAAAGTTTTATCCATTTTCTCAATGTTCCAGCAGTAACTGCATCCCTCTGGTTGTTCACCCTTGAGCATCATAGCCCGTTGCTCTTTTTTCTCTTTAGTGTTATGAAGAGCCTTGGGATTTAGCTTTACTGCTTCTGGATCCATTTTATGAACTGGTGGAAGATAACAGCTATTAGTAGTACCGTTAGTTAAATGAACACTAGTCCATAACCATTTTGCCATACACATACTAGAACTAATTTCATCTAGCCTAGGGGTAACCATGTTTGCTGCTGTGTGCGGATCTGGATCTAATTCAAAATTAGTTTTAACTGGTGCTGACTTCTTGGTCATTGTTAAATAGTATCCTGTACTTGATCTTCACGAACTTGTGCGCCCGTTCTGCTAGGGTTGCGATAGACTGTTTTAAAGAATCTCGAGCCTTCAAGTCCAATGTCAGCTAACTCAAGGTCAAGTGCGCTGCGCAACTCGTTACCAAGCTCAACTGTTTTTGCTTTAAGGCGAACTGGATCCCAACTGTAGCCAGTGCGTGGGCACATTTCTGGACCATCAGCAAACTGTGGTGCCAACTCTTTTTCAAAAAAGTTTGTTAACCAATCAAAGTCTCGAACATTTTTCCAGTCCCAATCTTTGCGTACAACATTAGTCATGTGACATCCCAAACGTGCACCATAGATTGCCCATAGTCCGTTAGTAGTGTCTTCTCCGACAGACATCCACACCATAAGTCTACGATAGTTTTCATTGTGGATCTTTTTGAGCTTTGCTGGATCAACTACATCGCCGTTCTCTAGCCCCATCTTTACGCCTTCACGGAAACCTGCACGCCATGCTTGTAGTGGGCTACCATTATTGTGTACCCAACTGTACCAGTTGTTCATTTGTACATAATGAATATTCCAACAGAAGTCAACTTGTGCTCGTTTATCAGTAGCAGGCGCCGCTTCATGTGTACGCATCTTGTTAACAACATCAACTGGCCACATTTTAATGCCGCCGTTACCGTATACTAGACCGTTTACTTTGTTTTTAGCAGCAAAGCTAATAACATGGGTATCACCAATTTTGTCCATATCTAACTCAACGTTAAAAAAGTCATCATTGACGATGTTATCAGCATCAACTGTAATAAAACGATCTGTTTCACTTAGTGCGGCTGCTGCTTTGTGTGCGGCATCACTGCCCCATACTCCATGACTACGTTTAGCCCAGGGTGCTTTATCTAATAAATCCGCATAGTTCTCATCAGCATTCGGTTCGTCGTAGCTGATATAAACTATGTCAAAATCATTAATACTTACCAGATTTGACATATTCTAATTCCTTATATTTGAATGACACATTCTTTCCTTCTTCGCCGATGAATAACTTTGATGTTAACAGTTCAGCATCTGTGTTGACGTAAAATTCTTTATAGTTGCCCATTTCACTTAGTGGAATCGTAATTGAATCTACCAAATCAAACGGTGTATTGCCAGTAATATGAATTTTCATATCTCTGTAAATTTTTGCTTCGTGTGGGTTATCGAAGTTGCTCTTAAAGATCCAACCTGCGGTACTTTTACTAATAATAAATGTTGCTTCGTCACTAGTGTTACTAATTTCCATGTGGTTTCGTCGACTATTTTTTCTTTTAATATACTCTAGTGTAACATACTTTGTTTTAGTTTTCAAGCCATAACTTTTAAAAACTCTACGTGTTAGTATATCAATGTCGTTTAATCCAATTACGTTTGCGTATTCCCAGAGGTCATACAACATATACCCATTGTTAATAAGATCAATTGGATCGATCTCAATAGTATGAATAAGACGAAGTGGATTGTTCTTCTCCGTGATATAAAAGCACAACTTACTGTTATTTACGTTTTCTGCTTGGCTAAACTTTTTATTATGACGTCTGCCAGTCATACGGTACAGCGTATCGCTACTAATGTTAATTTCTAACTTCATGCTTTCAGTGTAACGAATAATATTGATTTCCTTATCAATTGTTAACGGTACTTCAGCTACTTTACTAAGCTGATCTTCTTGGCTTTTGATTCTAACTGATTTAGCCTTGGACATAATAAAGATACCATCTGGGGTATCGTTTACTATATATTTTTTTGGATTCAAATTTCCAATAAGGATTTCAGCAGCGGTGTTATCCTCTGTTAACAAGTGTGGATTATCGGACACTTTATACTTGTTTGCTATATTAATGATCTCACCGGACCATTCGTCATAGTAAACATAGTACTTAGGAAGCGGGTTTTCTCCGACTACTGATATCAGCATTGGTTTTGTATTCATTGATTATTTCTTCTGTAATAAAATCTTCATCTCGGTAATGTACTATTCCTGATGAAATAATACTATTTTCAATTATTAGTTTTTTGTTTTCAGGAAACCAATAATTGAGTAGTTCTGTCCACTTAGTTGGGATATCCTTACTCCACAAGTTTTGACTATGCGTATCTAAGTCATACAAATTATTAATGTTAATACTAATGTCTTTTCCTACATCAAGTAGCTGTGTTGTAATATTACACAGTACGTTTTTATTAAAACTTATAGGTTTTTTATCATTCATTAATGCTACGTAAACTTCTCTCCAGTTTTGGAATACTGGGTCAGCCATTTTAAACCATTCAATAGCCAATTTGCTAGTAGTTTTAAAGTAGATAAAATTGCTGTATAGTGTAGGGAAGTTATAGTGTTTTTCAAATTCAAAAAGTGAATTAGTACTTAACGGTGTATTCCTGAATGTTCTAGCATAGCCGGGCATCGCAACATCATAACTGGAAAGTGTATCCCATAGTTGATCGATATCTGTGTTTAAAAATATTGTATCATAGTCTACATATATTGACTCATCGTATGGTGTACACTCACGTATTTGCCAAATATTTGTTCCATGAAATCCATCTTTGTATGCTGTATTACCAAAAGGTAACTCAACAATATAGTCAAAGACATGATCATAACCAGGACGTAGATCTTTTTCTATATCTTCAACAATTAGACAAACACTTGCGTCAGGATCGCAGGCTTTGATACTTAGTGCTGCTGTATACGCATATTTGATTTTATCTTCATCAGTATCAATACCAAGTAATAAAAATCCTCTACTCATTTATAAACTCCATTAGTTAGTTTACTAATAATATCCGGAAGGTGTCTTGAAATTGATAGTTTGTTCATCAGATGTAAATTAGTATCAACTTGCCTTGTCAAGATGTTCTTCCAAGCTTCTGATCTATTGTGACTTAACATAATGTAGTCATTAACATCCTTGATTTCAATAATATCGTCTTTCTGATCCATACTAACCAGTGGCACGCCACCAAAGTCATTCATAAAGTTGTTTTCATTAAAGCCATTCATGACATGGTTTGCTATACTCACGCAGAAGTCTGTTCTAAACAACCCAGGAGGGAATTGGTATAACAAGTGATAGTAGTCCCAGTTGTCTTTAACATGTTCCCAAGTATCAAAAAATACACGACTCTCTTCACTCTGATCGAAATATACGACTGTACTCCACCAGTGATGGATGCCAGCTTCGTTGAGCTGTTGTTCATTTAGATAAGGAGGTTGGTGTTCCAAATATCTTGCGTATTTGTGCATTGCGATTGATTCATCAGTATCAAAAATATAATCATAAAAGTCGTTCATTATAAAGTAGTCAGTATCAATTAACAGTGTTTTTTCAAACGGTGACAAATTAATAATGTCATGCTTGTTACTGTTGCTAAATTGTGCGCTGAACTCTGTCCACGGTGAGTCAAAATGTCTGCGTGGATTCGACTGATGTGCTACATCTTGAATTACAACATGATCAAAACAATCATTATGAAACTCTGTAGGTATAGAGTCTTTAAGGTATGCGTAACCGCCATTGTCAGTAATTAGACATGTGCTGTTATTTTTCATATTGCGTTTCACATATGCGGCTGCAGTATGCGCAAATTTAATATAGTCCATTTTTTCGTTATTGTATGCGAACATACAAACACCACGTTCTTCTTCAGCCATTACCAGTCCATAATTTTCTTGATGTTTCTAGACTTCTTGAGTTTATCCATTTGTACTTTGTACTCATTAACACCTTCAGTATAAGCGCCAACTAGTAGTTCCAAAAACTCAGTTAAGTCTGTAATTTCAATTGGATTCTCTTTAGTATCTAGTATAACACTACTGGTTTTTCCAACTGAAATAAGTGTTTGAACAAAGCTAATAGTATTGGGGTTTGCTGTAAATGATCCGTTGCTGTGGTGTACAAGTTGCAATGTCTGCATTCTTGCGATTACATTGCGTTTCTGATTGCTTACTGTAGTGCGGTAGTTACCGAATTCCAGCGCACGTTCAAGTCTCTCGTCCATGAGTTTCTCCTAGTTATATGCTATTATAACTATTTAGTATCCAAATGTCAAGTGGTTTTTAACTGTCGTCAGCAGTATTGAAATTATTAGTTACGTCAAATATAGGATCTGGACTAACATCAAATGTTGCTGTGTTCTTGGTAATTACGTCTGGCATCAGGTAACTACAAGAAGATTCTACTGATCCATCAGTAGGTTGTGAAAATGCTGTATCATCTAGTACAATTTTAAAATGCACTTCAGTACCGTTGTTTGCCCATTTTCCATAAAGTTTCATATAACGGTTAGCATAACTACTATATCCACTGTATCCGTATCCGTATCCACTTTGCCCTGCGTCACCTAATGGGTAAGCACTTTCAAATGCGCCATCATAGACGTATAGCCCAGCCTCTTGATATCCATATCCATATCCGTATGCGCTTGGAGTTGTTACACCACTGCTAGTAAACAACAATCCTTCTTCAGTTGTGCCGTCTCCATACGCATCAGTAAGGTCATAAAACCCTTTGCCTTCACTAGTACCTTGTGTAATACTACTACTTTGAAGTATATTGTTCCAGGTAAAACTTAACACACCGATTTCATTAATAACGTCAGCCCAGTTATAATATCCAGCAGTACTGCCACCAGATACTTCCATGTTTAATCTAACTTGTCCGCCACTGTTGAAAAAATATCGAGCATGATTGTAACTAGCAAATGTCCATTTATGCTCTGCTATTAATTTATTCTCCCATGGTGTTATTCTAGTATATGGCGAAGCTGGTGTAACGTTTTGTGAACTTGCGTTTGTTGGATCAATAGATAAGTGTACGTTGTTTGAAAGAATACTGTTGTTAACTTTTGATTCTACTACGTTTAAGTCTTCTGCTCGGATTGGTGTTTTGGCAAGTACTTCTATTCTATTTGATGGAATACTAAACACAAGTATGGTATCATTAATGTTAGTATGATCAACCATGACATTGGTTCTATCTACCATGCCCTGTAAACGTTCAGCAGTAATTAGTGTCCCAACAGCTAGCGCATCATCAACGTTAACAGCACCCCAGCCAAACTTGTGATTTGTGCGGTTAGCATCAGTAACCAGCGCAGTGCTATACCTGTCACCAAAAATTTTGTTGACAAGTTCTGCAACTGTGTTGTATTCTGAGGCTAGTACTAATGTACCTGCTGATACTGCCATTTACTTCGCTCCAACAACTATCTCTATAACGCCTTCGCCGCTATCGGTCTTGTCTGCTAAAGCTCTTCCTACAATATATCTATAATCTAATATGTCCATCATGACTGCTGTTTTTACGTGTCCTGGTGTATTACTTGTTACTAGTCTGTCGCCTTTGCGCACTGCCCCAACTACTTTACAAGGAACACGTCCAGCTAGAGCAACAAACGGATGTGTTTCATCTGTGCCAGCGCCAGCGTTTAGTTCAACACCAGGTGCTGTTGAAATAACACCAAAGACATCTGCGTCAGCATTTTCCATAGTTTGTGTAATTTCGTTTGCTCCGCCAATTTTTACTACTGTGCCTGGAGTGTATACTGCGTCTGCGTGATATCTTTCAGCAAGGTCAGCGTATTCAGAACTTGTAGAAGTTCCTCTGAACTTAAAGTTCGTAGCAGTATTCATATTGACGCCAGCTTGAATAACTGGAAATTGTGTACTTAATTCAGTAACACCATCTTCTAAAAACTCAGTTGTTGCTGGTGTCCAGGCTACTGTGTCGTCCACAAGTATAGTTACAATTGTGTTGTCAACAATATTCTCTATAGTATAATGTGATACGCCATTTGTGTCAAGCCGTGTTCTTACTTCCATACGAGTATCGCCAGCTGGTGAACCAATAGTATACCACTCGCCGCTTTCGTATATTTTTAAGTAACTGTTGATCGTATCGTACCAAAGTTGCCCTTCAGTGGGATTATCAGGTGGTGTTGTTCCAGCAAAATTTTCTAATAAGTGTAGCAAGTCTTCGTTAAGATACTCGCCAAACCTGTTATAGTTCTTACCAATTAATTTTAAACTGGTACTAGTATCGACGGTACCGTCGTTTACTACTATTGGCGTCTTGCCGCTTTCTGAATAATCTATTGTATATGGCATATCTGTTCCTTAAACATCACTATATGATGTGCGTAGTCTTAGTGTGTATATCACTTGAATTTGTCTGTTAGCACTTTTTTGTACTGGGTGGAAAATTACATGTGTTAGCAAGTCCTCATTACCTGAGTAAAGAGCAAGCTCATCAAATACATATGTTCCATCCATGTTTGTAGCTGTGTCAGTAGCATCTTGTCCTACTGGTTCAGCATAGTCTAGTGTACAAGTAACAACTACATCACTGTACAGGTTTGTACTTGTGTGTACTGCTTCTACACTATTTAATGCTGATCCACTAACTGCTTCATCTACTACTTTACTAAATGTTTGATTATATAGTACACCACTAGACAACGTAGTATTTGTTGCTTTGTATGTTACTGCGCCTAGACCATCAATCGTTGTGCCACTGTTACCAAATCGCATTGTAGCAATGTGATGTGATCCAGTCCCACCAGCTTCGTTTGCCAGCAAGTTAGCAAGAGCAACGCTCATGTTTTCAAAGTTAACGGCATTGCGGCGGCGTGCTAACACCTCACCGCTCTCAGGATCCCATATTGTAATGTGACCCTCAACACCTATCATCGTTTTTTCAATTTTGTTTACACTCATTTTTCGTTTTCCATTTATAATATTTATAACGTTCCGGAACCGGCATTTCTTATGAACTCATGTTCAGGTGTTGTACCGCTGGCTGCGAGGCTTATTCCGCTGTCATTGTATGCTAATCTTAGATTGTCACCGTAATGTCCAAAGTTTTCTAACACTGGTATACGTGGTTCGTATCTTACTGTAGTACCAATTGGTGTATCAGTTAGTACTGGTGTTCCGTATGTGCCTCGAGTACAGTAGAATAGCAAACCCCCAACAACAAAATTGTCATCTTTAGCACCGTATTCTATTCTTTCGTTGCCCATCCAAACTACACCGCTATCAGGTAAGTTAGTAGCATCATTTACCACAATAGTAGTATCAGCTCTAAAAGCTACTGTTGTTGTCACAGTTGATGTTGCGTCTACTATAACTGTGCTTTCTTGTATACGATATTGTTCCCAAATATTCATACGGAACGAACGTGTATCAGTAGTTTCTGCGGATCCACTAGCGTTGGTTTGTACTAGTATACTAATATTCTCCATAACGTCCATGGGATAAAGCTCACGTCCCCAACCTTCTAGTACCGCTTGTTGGAATACATTAGCGTCATAAATGTACTCTATATCACCATCCACTGTTGTAAACGTGATTGCGTCTACATTATCAGGTGCTGTGGCAAACGTACCACCACTTAGAATGGTATCTCCGGCCCAAGTTCTTTCAGTGTGATCTTCGTATTTCATAGTGATGTTGGCTTTACGATCGTGTTCAGTGATCTCATTTTCCCATGAATCAGTATGTGTATTACTGTCAACTGTGCTGTGTAGTTTAGTATGGAATGGCTTAATAGTATTAAAGAACTCTTCAATAACGCCTACACTATAGTTTCCATACTTCTCTTTGCTAGTTAACAGTGGGTGATCTACGTTTAGTTTTACATAGGTAGTTTTAAACGCAAAATCGTCTACGGTGTTATCCGCAACTGCTTGGTATAAACACTTGAACCATAGTTTATTATATTTAACAGTATGTCTGCCAGTAAATATTCTATTCTTCAATTCGTCTATAACTCTACTTATAATACCATCAACACTGCTATCAAACGTATTAGTGTCAAATCCAGCAAGATCAAATCCCAATCCATACTTTTCATTGTTCCAAAGTTCTTCGCTTAGTTTTATTGTACTATTTTCTTTATGCTCAAGAACCCATTCGTTGTCAATTCTAGTATATGTTTCTGGTCTATTAACACCATCTGAATGCATAACGTTTGTAATTTTCAATGTATCACCATTAACATACAAGAATGGAACACCAAGTTCGCCATATAGTTCGTCTTTACTAGTTGCTGTATACAATGGAATACTACTAGTATCGTATTGGTATGTCAATGTATCATTTGTGTCATATGTTTTTCTTACATAATCAGTATAAGTCCAATAACTTGAGATATTATATGTAACTTCGCCTTCAACATATGTTGAACCAAGCACTGTATCCCAGTGGCTAATTTCCTCAACAATGTTAATATCTGCTAGTAACTTGTTAGCAGTCTCAACAAAGTTTTGTCTAGCTGTTATTAAGTCTCTGACCAAACTTTGTCTAGGACGAGTTAAATGTCCATAACGATTGTATTCATGTAAGTCTAAATCAGGCAACGCATGTGGTCGTATGATGTCAATATCATTTTCTGGTGTGCCTTCAGGTAACGTGTAATCATAAATTTTACTCCAGTTACTTGAAGTAGTGTTTGTACTTGGCAACACATTTGTATTGTCAGCAACTACACTGATATAATAATTATCACCTTCTTTAACTACCACGTTTTCTGCGTATACCGCAACACTACTGTAATCACTAAATGTATATCTATCAGTGTGACGGTTGTATCCAGTTAAACTGTCACGTATTTTGATGTGAAGTTGCTCAGGAATTATACTAATTGGATCGTTCTCAGCAAGTAATGTCCACTCACTTAGTGGCAACGCATTACTGTCAAACTGTTGGTTAACTTGTACAACTGTGTTTTGTGTTACAAATTGTTCAATGTTCGCAACAATTAATTCACTACTGCCAGCGGCTGCGGCCCAACTAATATCAAATGCGGTTGGATCTTTTAGTAATTGTGCTAACTGATATGTGTTATAGTTACGCTGTCCAAAACTACTTAATTTGTTCTTAACCCAGAAATAATAACTTGTCTCTGTGCGCCTAGTTCTACTGTTGTAATATGATTCTTCACTCCACTGGTATACGTTTTCTTCATCAATAACAATACTCAGTGGTGAACCACTAGCAGTTTGTCCATCAATTACACCATTTCTATCTACTAAGTCAACCCATTCCTCAGGTAACACACTACTACGTGTCCATTCATAAATGTCAATACTAGAACCATCAAATAGTTTGCCCCAGTATGCTTGCTTATAATCTATACTACTTTGTTCATAGTCAAGATACACGGCAGTTTTAATGTCCCACCAGCGTGTGCCAACCTGCTCACTGTTCCATGAGCGAGTACTTTCACTATAACCGTCAATTGTATTATAGTTGTAAGTTGCTATGTCTGCTGTTAGTATAAGATCAATTTCTTCTGAGATGAACCCTGGAATGATTCCTTTAGCTGGATCAAAAACTTCAAGTTGTGTAATTACACTTCTTGTTAGCGCATCATATAGCTTAACATTCTCAATAAGGTCATTACGTGCTTGGTTGCCGCTTGTTCTAATCTTAGTCCAACCTTCAGCACCAGTGTGGCCAGTGTTGTTTGTAAATGATCCAGTAAATCTATATACTGCTGGGCTACCAGTGCCGTCGTCATCTACAAATGCTAGTTTAGGTGTTTGCTGGTTATTCTGTCTTAACCCAGCAAAGTTATATTTAAATACACCATCCACTGTAGTATTATAGTTGGCGTCTAAACTACTAAAACTTGCAAACCTAACATTGCGTAGTGGATAAACATTACCAAGATTTCCTTCTTCTTGGATATATTCATCAATATAGAATATTAAGTTACTTGCGCTGTCTTCTGCTGTTACTTGATGTACACCGTCAATACTTGGAACGGTATTACTGCCTGAGATATACACATAGTCACCAATGGCTAGTCCATGTGCCTGTGCTGTACTGTCCGCAATTTTAATAGTAACCTGTGCGTCATCACTGTCAACAATACCAGCACATGCTTTTGTAATGTACATGCCAAAATCCATTGTCTGATATACACTATAACCACTACTGCTGCCACTGCTGTTTTCTTTACTATCTGCTACCCATATACTAAACACATTTGGATCATTCTCCATTTGTTGGAATACTTGATTACCATCACTACCGACGAATGCGTTGAACACATTACTTACTGATGTTTGTGTAGCGGTTAGTATTTGCGCAGTTAGTCCTAGTGTAGTATTAGCAGTTCCAGCACCAATTGTCAATGTTGAATTAGTACTTGTTAATTTAAGTCTGTTGTTACTATTACTTGCAGTTACACTAGCAACTGCAGCGTTGTTAATAATATCAATAGTTGCTGCTAAGTCAGTTGAAGTACTAACTGTTGTTGTAGTTACTGGTGCTGTCTCAACGCCAACACTTAATCCAATAGCGGCGTTTGCGCTGCCTGCGCCAATATAAAGTGTTTCGTTACTACTGTTTAATTGTAGTACGTTATTGTTAGCACCGCCTGCTGAGGCCGTGATGCCACTTATATTAGTATTGTTAATAGCAGATATTACTTGTGTCAATGTTAAGTTTGGACTATTAGTAACAGTACTACCAGAACTAGTTACAGTAGTTGGACCAACAGTACTAAAGCCAACTTCAGCATTTGCAGTATCAACGCTAACAGTTAATGTAAATTCTATACTTGGTGTTGTTGTTGTTTTTGTAATTGCAAGTCTGTTGCCGCTGTTTGACGCTGTAACATTTGCGATACCAACACCATTAATTCTGTCAACAATTTCTGTCAAGTTATATGTTTTAAATTGATTTGTGTTAGTTGTTGACACAATAGTACTCACTGTAAACGCAGTTCCTGAATTAGCTACTAACCAATCTCTAATTGCTTCTGGTAACGCACTATCATCTAAGTCAGCTTGCGCACTGCTTATGTTTGCTGGAGTTACAGTCTCAGTTCCATCAATAACATTAATTGCGTTGTGTGTTGTGCCCAACGAGTTGTTAACTAAATCTACATCATTTGTAATTAAGGCGTGTAATGCTGCTTGATACGCTGGAGCTGTTGGTGCGTCAAGAGCTAATAGTACAGTAAATTCTAATCCAACTGGTGAATTAGCAAAATAGTTTGTTAATACTGTATCGTATGATGCTTGGTCAGTTGCTGAAATATATGCCGTTCTAAATGCGTCAATACGTTGCACTCTTGTTGTTGCTACACTTGCTCTAATAGCAGGTGTATTAACACCTGATTCAAATGCGTCAAAGAACATTTGTTCAAATGCTGTTTGTGATGTAATGTTGCTTGTTAGACTTTCAGTTTCATTAAACAGTATGCTAGTACTTTCAATAACTAATTCTTTATTAGCAGCGCCGTCAATTTGTGGGCTAATAACATCACCAACTATACTAGCATCGTTAAACACTATACTAGAAGTTGTACTATTAAATACAATTGTTGTAGCTGTTGTACTAGTTGTTCCTATAATAAGGCTACTAGCATCTGTAACGGCTGGTGTGGTTAAGATATCATTTGTTCCAGTGATTCTAATTACGCCAAACGTAGTTGTATTGGTTGTTTGCTGTAGGTTGATAGTGTTGCCGTCAATGACAAGAGTTTCGCCGCTGTTTGGAATTGTTGGAAGCGTTTGCGTTCCTGTTATGCCAATAACGTCATTGGGTCTTGTTAGTCCACTTGTGCCGTCAGGGTCAAGCATTTCCCAAACACGCCCAGCATAGATAACACGGTCTTTAAATTTATAAGCCTCGTTGTTATTCCACTGTTCAATATCTTGCCAATCACCATCAAAGCTGTAGTCAGCTTTTGTTACTAGTGGAAACTGTTCGAAATCTTCTTTGTTTAATGTTCTATAATCAGCTTCAGTTAGTAGTGGAAGGCCAGCACTAATAAAATCATTTGCGTATGTTGCTTCATTACTAATTGTTGTGTAGTTGAATGTTTTAGGCAATCTAGTTGTAAAGTTGTCTCCAGGTGTGCCAGTAACAAGAAGCGGACTATTAAAGTCAACATCAATAACAATGTCACTTAGCACATCGTTAAATTCTGTACTGCTGAATCGCACAGGCTGTGGATTTGTTTTTAGCAATGATTTGTCTATTGAAAATTCTAATGTATTTCTACTTCTAGTATCTCCGTAATCTGCTGTGCGGATTGCCCACTCTTCGTTTACTTTGGCAGTTGCCAGTGTACCAAACAGTGAAGTGTTACGCATAAATGCGTTTAAAGCATGACGTGTACCTTTGTACTTGCGTGTACCTTTAACAAAATTAAACAAAGTATCATCATCTAGTCCAACTGTTAAGTTCCAGTCTGGCTTATTGTAGCCTACGTTAAAACGTGCAGTGTCAACTTGCTGTTGGTTACTTAGTGTATTACCAGGTCCATAGTATTTGTCAATTTCTCCCGCAACTGTGTCAAAGTTTGGCATAACACTATTGCCATTTACAATGTAACCAGGCGCATGTAATTTACCATTCCAATCTTTAGTACGGCTACCTCTCCATATAACTCGTTGGTGACGTAAGCCAAGTGCTGGGCTATAAATTAAATCATCAAAGTTTGACTCGTTATCTATGATCATCGCATGCTCAAGTTCAACACGATAAAGACGTAGTCCGTATATTGCTGCTCCGTCTGTTGCTACTACTGTAGTTTTGCCATCAACGTTGTTGTTAACGTCTCTAGTAATCAATAACTTGTTGTTTGGTATTTGACGTCCGTTTAAGTCTACTACGTTGTTTTCTCCATCAAACTTACTGTTGATGTCTGTGTAATAACCACTAGTAGTTTCCAGCACTTCAATTGTTGTAGTGCTTGGCATCGCATAACTAATTTCTGATAATTTTGCTGTTTCTGCCCATATTACTAAGTTGCCAGCAGTTGATGCCCAGGTGTCATTCCATCCTTCAGATTGTAAATAATCACCATAGCCAAGTATAAACGTGTATACGTCTTGAATTGTGTTTAGCACAGTTTCATAGTTAAGTGTTGACTCAGTGTCTTCCCAAAACTTATATTTGAATACATTAGTGCTGCCTACTTCAACTAGCACTTTTGCCAACTCAGTACGTGGCTTGAAGTATGTAAAGAAATTCTTACTGCTGTCAAATCCAGCAACTGAATATCCATTTGATACTTTTGTTACTTTAATAGCGCCATAGAATTTTTCATCTTTGGGTTGACTTGTATAAAGAATAGTGTTAATATTTTCTTCTGGGATATTAACTCGTCCTTTATCCTGACTACTTTCTAAAATTAACTCTTGGTTAGTATTAATAAATCCACCAGCTTTAACAATTAAGTTAGTGTTATAATTTTTTAAACGATTTGCTAATGTATCTACCGTTGTTCCACTGTATTGCGCATAGTTAACAATCGCATTGCTTAACCCTGCGATATACTTACTGTTGTCTGCGCTTAACATAACATCAAATGTAGCACTACCACTAACAGGAACAATACTTGGCTTTGTTTGGTAATTACTACCAGGATTGGTAACAGCAACACCAGTTACTACACCGCCTGTGATTTCTGTAGTCAGTGTAGCACCAGTACCAAAGTTACTGTATACATCAAGTGCTGGAGCACTAGCATAGCTATTACCACCATTTTTTACAGTAACAAACTCAATGATGTTATCATCATAAGATTGGTTTGATAATTTGTTAGCGGTATTATTGCCAAGCCATTTTGTATCACTAAACGCAACGGTAACTGTATTAAATTCATATTGTGTTCTTGTGTTACTGCGGAAGTAATTGTTTATTACTGACAGTGGACGTAGTTTTGCTAAACCAAGAAACAATGAGATCTTATACGCACTTGAATCTCTCCAGTTATTTTCAACAGTTCCCCAATCACCAAACACAAAGGGTATAGCTGAATCAGTTGGTGTAGCAACAACATTAGCAGTATCAGGATCGTTTAGTACACCAGCGTTTGTTACTAGTGTATTAGTATCCCAATCATAGGCAGTATATGCGTATGTCATATCATATTTTGCTGCCAAAGCAGGGTTATTAGTGTGACCAGTTTTAAGAGCAGCAATAAATGCTGTACGCTTACCTGCGTCTGTCCAACTATAATTTGTATCCCACCAAGTTGGCTTTTTGTTGTATCCAAACATTTCCCAAGGATGTGTATGTGGTCTGGTTGTATTAAAGTAGTAGGTATAAATTCCTCTCCAGCCACCAATAAACGGACTCACATCACTGTAGTTCCAAGTAAACTTATCACCAACCGCATACAGACTGGCATCATGTATACTGCCTAGTTTTTCTGTTGCGCTGTATTTTTGGAAGCTAGTAAGTAGTGTAGCATTTAAATCAGCCCAATTGTAGACTGTTTTTCTACTTGCGTTTGGCATGATTGTCTTATAGTCAACAATACTTGCTGATAATAAGTTGTTATAAACTCTTGTTTCAAAATCAAACAATACAGCATCTTCAATATTAAATCCAGCTTTGTTTCTATCATAAAGTTCAGTACCCTTGCGAGTAATTTTACTTCCATCATGTCCGCAAATTTCTGATGCAGTCACTGTTGGAACATATGGACGCACTAATCCTAGTTTAACTGCGCTTGGCGGAACAAAACTAGGACTGTTAAGTGGATACCAACGCACATTAATTAATGCTCTACCAGCACTGTCAAATGACACACTGGCAGTTACAGTTACTTTATTTTTTGTAAGTGTATAGTCTACATCCTTAACAAGTGATCTCCAACGGTTTGTTGTACCATCTGCGTCTCTTACAAATACTTGTATGTGATTTTCAGTGTCATCATATGTGTTAATAGAATTAGGAAGTGTAAACACTGGATTATCAGCAGCGGTCCAACTGTTGTTAATTTCTTCATACCCTTTATATTTTAACATATTACTGTTAGCAAATATATCGTTCTTATTTTTACCAACGTTGATACTAGCAAGTGCTTGGTCAACTATTGTAATAGCTGATACACTAGAGTCCATGGTATTATGTAACTGTTTACATTTTGTTAAGAATTGCTTTTTAAAACCTTTATAACTATTTGAAGCATGCTTAATACTACTAAAGATGTTTGTGTCATTGTGCATTAAGGATTGCGCAAATAGTTCTGTACTATATGGTTGTTGTCTAATAGTACCACCAAATTCATGTACTGCTGGTAGTAATCTGTAATTGTTAACGCCATAGAAGTTTCCAACCAGACCAGGTATACCAGTCATTTGTTGTTTCATATGTGAAAGTATATCACCAAAACTAACTTGTGTAAGTAGTTCATTTTTTGAGTTTAATACGTGAGTATCAGCTGGCGCATCAACACCATCACTGGATGTAATTTTACTGTCACTACTCCACTCAACGTCGATGACGTCGTCAACTGCGAACAATGCGTTACTGATAGATACTTTGCCACCAGTAAATCCATAAACAGTAACGTCAACACCGTTTTTAGTAACTTTAATGTTATCTGAGATACTGTCAGAGTTTACATATATAAGTCCAGTAACCGTGTTATCACTAACAAGGCGGTATCTAATTGAATCTGCTGTAAACAAATTGGCAACTGTTAATGTTTTTTCATTTGTTCCTGAGTTAGTTACAGTAACATTACTAAGTACTGTGCCGTCTGGATTAACAAATTCTAGATCAGATGAATCAAACGTAGTACTGAAAATATATGATTTAGTTCTATCCACAAATAAACTTGGGTTAAGACCGTTAATACGTGCTAGCTTACTGTCAGCATCATTCCTAAAACTGTAAAATTCTAATTTACTGTTACGTTTTGTAATTTCAAATGCGTTGTCAGCCAATACATTAGTGGTACCAATGTTAATAACAATTGGAGTACTCGCATCAGTGATTACTCGTTGAGCATGCTTTTTTACAGGTTGTTGATTACGTAGCTCGACCCATCCATTATAATACTGCGTATCGTCTAATTTCTTATAGTAGTAATACCCAACAATGCTATTAAGATTTGATGAGTCATTGTTCTCTGGTTTAGCGTCTGTGTTTAAATCGTTATACATATAACGCACACTGCCAAGACCAATATCAAAACTTATGCCTGGTGTATTGCCGTAATCTACATATCTTGGACTAATGCCTAGCGCAGTGTCCACTGGTGTGTCGGCTGTGCCATAGTTAAAGATGTTGTCACCAGCAAAGTTACTGTTGGGATAAGTTGTTTCGTTTGATAGCAATACACTGTTACTGTCATAAAGATTAAACTTAATACCTTGACTGCGGTTAGTTTTCTGTTGACTGTAAGTCCATGCTGTGCCTGTCCAGTACCATTCACTGCCACTGTAAATATTATTTGGGTAGTCTTCACCAAATACATTATTGTATCCTATACGAACGTTTATACCGTTACCAGCAGCTAACGCTGTTGAGCTAGGACCATATGTCTGAGTCAAGGCTGTTACTGCGCTACTGCCATCTACTTGTACTGTATAAATGTTGTTGTTATAAGGCTCTGCTGCGTTTAGGAATAATATAGTATCATTGTTTTCAAGATTACGTGCTTGTACTTTTTTCCAGTAACTTGCGTTTTCACTATAGCTTGGGTTTTTACTAGTAGTGTGTGTCTTAATACAATTCCAATAAGTTGTAACACTATTACTAAGTAGTCTTACACTTGTTCCAAATTCATATCCTTGCTCGTCCCAAAATAAGTTAATTGATTGGTCTGCTAAATTCCAGTTAGTAGCTCCAACTGGAATTTGATATAGTGGTTCATTAATATTGTCAAAGACATGTGTTACGCCGCCCAAACTAGTTGTGGCATAATTATATTTTTCAATGTTTGCTCTGAATTCAATAATTGGACGCACACCACGGAATTTATCCAGTGTGTAATCTGAAACATTTAAGTCGTTGTATGTACAAATAGCAGCAACAACTTCTTCATGTAACCATAAGTTACGTCTACTCCACACACTTTGATCTTGAGTGTGACGTTGTTCCACAACATAATCTCTGCTGAGTACTTCATATGTAGTTAAGTCATAAGTTGGAAAAACAAAATCATTGTCGTTGCCGTCCCACTGACTTGGTTCTTGTACACCGTAAATTGTATCGTTAAACCATACTCGTTTTCCGTAATTTGCGCTACCAGTATTTTCAAACTGTTTTGTTAGAGCAATACTTGTGCCAACACCATCAACAATAAAGATATCATCAACAGGGTAATCTACTGTACCAGTAACATTAGCGCCAGTAAACTTAACTCTCATGCCGTTTTGTAATACTAATGTTTTGCCGTTTGACAATGTTGGTGTTGTATAATACGGTTGACCAACAATGCTAGTAATAGTAATTGGATCACCCACAGTTGCGTTTACTTCACACATTGGCATGAAGTCAAGTAGCCAAAAGTGATGATGATAGTTAATAAACATATCATAGTTAAGTGGCAAGTCTAGTGTGTAACCAGGCTCGTTAAAAATACGGTTAGTGTTAGTAACATCTACTTCGTTGTATTTTAAAATGCGCAGGAAGTCATCATAAGACATTGCTTGTGTTATGTTTTCCTCATCATCACGCACTACACTGCCAGGAGTAAACTGGTACCTGTCAGCAGTACGATTGTCGTTTAAAAATCTGTCAGTAGAAACGTCTCTACTGTTATTGTTTCCCAAATAAAAGTTAATAGCTTCTAAACTACCAGTTGACATCAACTGCTCAAGTGTTGAGTCTAAAAATCTTTTGTTAACGCTGGTCTGAAAGATAGCAGGCAACAGTTCTGTAGTATTTCGAGTACCAACGTATTCTGAACTTTCACCAGGTCTGGTAGAGTTTTTTGCTACAATCGGTTTCGCATGGTACTTATTGCTCATTTAATGTTAACTCCACTGTTAGCTGCAATTGATGTAGGGTTGTAAGCTACACTTTTGTTTACTGTTATATTACTTGTAGTAACCACTGGTAAAAATAATTCGTCACTGTCGCTATATATTTCATATAAAGCGTCTATACTTGCTTGGTTGTCTACTGGAACAATAGTTAATTGTGCAATTTGACCTACTAAGTTATTGTGTACATAAGCTGCCAATTCAGTAAAGTAAAAAGTGTCACCAAAGTCCCAATTGTCAATACCAAAGTACTCATTGATTAGTCTAATAACTTCTTGTTTAACTTCTACATCACCAAGTGAACTGTTAGCTGTTTTGGTCACATTAAACCGTGCTTGTAGTTCACTGCTGGCAATATCACCAAATAGTAGCTTGTATTTTACAGGGCGGTAAATGATCTGATCACTTATTGACTTTTTATTATTTAAACTTGTAAACAAATCATTAAGCTCTGATATCGTTGGAGTATTTGGTTTTGTAAACCCTCTGCCATCGTATTGTGCCCATGTTCTAAATTTGTTCTCATAAGATGTTAATAGTACATATGTGTCAATAATGTTTGTTGTTGCTGGGTCAATAACTTGATTAACGTCAGCAATTCTAGTAAACTTACTTGCTAATCCACTGCGTCCAACTACTGATGTTCCTGTTTCAGAACGTACAGTATACGTAAATCCATCAACAGTGGTTGTACCAAGGTTAATGGTGTCAGTGCCAACGATGTCATTAAATGCGCTAGGGTTTGTTGGAAACCCATCGTTGGTCGTGGTTGCTAATGTCAGTCTAATTTTATTAGGATCAGTAAATCCATCTGGGTACGTAAAGTATCCAAATGCGTTTAGTGTGTAATCATTATCTAGAGGAAGATTGTTACTGCTACTCTTGGAATTGATACCCAATATTTTAATACTGTCTCTGCTTGGCTTTAATGTTTCGCTACTAAATGTTTCTTGGAAGTTCAAGTTATTGAATTTAATCTGCGCATCACTGCCAAATATATAACGAGTTTTTCTAGTTACAATTTCCCAAGCTGTTGATGTGTAGTTTAGTCTTATAATCCAACTGTTGTCTATGCCAGTACCAGTAGTATTTCCTTCATACTGTCTACTCCAACTACTTGGATTGTTATTTGTTATAGAGCTAGTAACTAAGTCAGTGCTGTCAACAATTTTCCATGTTTGTGTAACTGCGTCAAAGCGTAAGCCAAAACTAAGGTTGTTTGCTAAACGGTTTAGTAAGTCTGTCTTTACTGTACTAGTTACGTCATTAGCCCAAGCTGGTACAATGCGTTTAATTCTAGCACCACTTGGAATAACTCCACTAAGCGCAATAGCGCCACGGTTAATTAAGTCAATACCAGTTGGTGTGCCAACACTGTTATCAACACCCAGTCCATCATTATAAACACTTGTTACTCTTACCCAAGCTGTATCTGCGCTAGCAACAGTAACCATTGCGCTTGCGCCAGTTCCGCCGCCGCCAGTGAGTGTGATGTTTGTAGCACTGTCATAATCTAACCCAGCATTGTCAATTGTGACACTAATTACAGTTCCGCTACCATCAATGTTAGCAGTACCAACTGCGCCTGTGCCTGATCCAGTAATTGTAACAGTTGGGGCACTAGTGTAACCACTGCCTGCGGTAGTGACTATAATTGTTTTTATATATCCAATTTTATAAGGTGTAGTGACAAACTCAATCATTGCGTTTACATCTAACTTATCCATTGGTGTTGTACCATTAGATCCAATTCGCTGTACTGCGCTGGTATCATTAGTAATGTATCCACTACTAGTATTTGAACCTTTTGATATTTGATTCCAACGGAAAGTGTTTAGCGCACTATTGTTTGCGTTGAAAAATACAATATTACCTGTAGTATCTGTATACTGTGTGTATGGATCATACGATCCAACTGGACCATAATATTGTCTATCATAAAAGAAGTTCTTAACCTCTGGGTTGTCTAGTAGAGGTTTAATATATCTACTGTATGTTTGTTCACTGTTTAAGTTTGTTGGCAAACTCACAACATTACGGGCGGCAATATCTTCTCTATAAAAATAGCCGTCATCCATAAATTGTATAGCGTCACTGTAACTGCCAGTTGGGTCATTAAAGTCTCTAAACCTACTGTGTCCACTGTGTACACGGTTTACACTTTTAATCTTGCGAATGTTTTCACTAACTGTTAATGGGAAGATACTATAGTCTTCTGCTGTAACAAGTCTGTCCTGTGTGCTAAAGAAGCGTCCAGCATTGTCTTTGATACTCTGTAGACTCTCACGCTGACTCGCATTGCTTACTGGACTTTTTAAACTTGTAGCAAAACTAGCACGATATGTGTTGCCGTCTACACCAATATAGTTGAATGCGTAATTCATTGCTCCAAAGCTCTCAGGATTTAATACATAGCTTCTGTTTAGTCCTGTGCGATACCAAACACGAATAACGCCACGTGGCACGTTTCCAAATAGTCCATCACCAAATACAACACTAACTTTATCATCTTCTCTACTTGACACAGTGTATATGTTTCTGTTATTGTTAGCTATGTTGTTATAGATAGCGTTTAAACCAAATAAACGGTCTACACGACTCCAATTTGTCATTACTTGTCCAACTTCGTCAACAGTTTGTACCCAAATATTTCCATTTGCTACATTACTATCGTCGATGTCAAGTACTAAGTTAGGTAAACCATTTGTAATATTAAAATCTTTAAAGTTTAGTGTGCCTTGCTTAAACCCTAGGAAAAATCCAGTGTCAGGGCTGCTAAAGCCGCCGTTGTCATTTTTATAAACCAAGTCTAGTGCGCCATATGGATCAGGAGTTTTCTCTTCTAGTATATTATTTGATGTGTTGTGGTATACACTGTGCGCACCAAATACTGTTCGTGTTCCGGTGATGTTACCGTTAAATTCATACGACACATCTGCGCCAACACTCTTTGTTCTATAAACTTCATTAGCTGTACCATTGCGAGTAAATTTAGCATACGGTGCGCCAAATTGATTGCTGGATGTGAAAATTGAATTCATCACAGTTATAAAGTTCTGGTATGCTGTTGGGTCTGTTACGTCTTCAAATTGTAGGTTTACATTTGACAGACTGTTACCGTCAACATCGTAAACGGTTTCTGTTGTAGTAACACTATTAATTTTTAAGTAACCATTTGCTACTATGTTTCTAGTAGGAGTGTATCCCAAAAATTCAGCAATGCGCAACGCACTGTCACGGCGCTCTGCTGTACTTAAATAATTCTCACGTGAGTTAAGGTCATTTCTAAATGCTAAGTTATGTCCTAAGAATGCCATAAGCTCAAGTAAACTGGTAAATTCGCTTGAGCTAATCCAGTCATTAAAGTTTTCTGGATAGTTAGAATCAATATATTCCACCATCGCATTTTTAATAGTATCAAAATCATATGCTTTAAAGTTTGCTTGCGCAAAACTTTCATATATTACACTAAAATCTTCTGCTGCAAATAAACTGCTTTGTCTTGCGCCCTGGGCCATTATAATGTCTCACTTGTGTATGTTAAATATAGCTCTTCTGCTACGCCGGAATCATCATACACAACACGTACTCTTATATCAAGTTGATGATCAAATGGCTTAGTTAAATTTAAATCGTCGTAGGCCCATCTTGGGTCGCTGTCAATGATTCTCTTTACATCTTCTTCTGCTAAGTATTCTGTTCTCGCATCTAGCGGATCAAACACCAAGTCATGAAGTATCGACCCAAACTGTGGGTTCATTACTCGCTCACCTTTACGTGTGTAAAAATGATTCATGAGGTCTCGAAGCGCCAAGTCCTTGTCAGTAAGGACTGCGTTAATTTTATTACTGTTAATTGTGCTATATCCAACGTATGTTACCATACTGATATTTATAGCAAAATTAACTGCTACTGTTTAGATTTTAGTAGTAAAACGCACAATATCACCAACATTTAAGGTTTTTATTATGGTAATAACATTATTTGTTAATGTAAAATCAAAATAATGCTGTATTGCGGTGCCATTCAATTCTACAGTTAATTTTTCTACTGGATCCATGCTAGGACTAGCTGATATAGTAAACACACTTGCGCTACTATATGTAAATTGCTCAACAATAACTGTTTCTTCATACTCGTTTACTATAGTACGTTTAACACCTTCTGGCGTATTAGCTAAAAACTTTGTAGTTTCAGCAAAGTACGCAAACCGTGCTCTGGTTAACATATCACCAGCTAGCGCACCTAATTCATTACGTTCTCGCATATTATATATGCCGTTCTGTCTCATCCATGATCGAGTTTTTGTTTTTCCGTAATCACTTAGACGTATAATAGTAGCAGCTCTAGCACAAAATTCTCTGTTAAAGTTACTTCGTTTAATCATACTAGCAACAGTGTTCCAATCTTTAGCTACAATATAATCACGGATCTCATAATGTTCTTCAGGAGCAGTCACAGTTAACACATTGCCGTTAATAATAAAATACAAAAGAAGTCCATCAAAAACACACTGTGGTATAGACAATAGCCCAAACGACTTTAATTGTTTTAGCAGTGTACGTTGTTTAAGTTGAAAATCACCGATCCAAATATTATATGCTTCTTGTTCTGTAACTCCCCTAGTGGCAGTTCCAACTTCATAACCAGTTCCAGCATATCCACGATAACGTGACATGTTAAGTGTAACTAGTATTATGCGATCACTGGCAGTAATATCATTGATATTAATATCAGTGTCCCAGTTTTCGTCCTTGACAACAAATTCATCCCAGTTAGTTTTGTATCTTGTTAAAATTTTCATCTTCTAGTTTCTCTTCTAGTGGACGTCGTTGGTGTATCTGTACTAGCAGAGACATCCGCCATATTATAATCTTTTGCTGTTGTACGTATGCTAGCTGGCGCTTGTGCGGCAATTTTACTTCCTTGCGCACTGTGGCCGCCCCAAGGTTCATGTTCTGGTACTCTTGGATTAACACTTAACGTTACGGTTTTGTTTAGACTTAAATTGCCAGCTTCTGGGCCAACTGCGCCCAATGCTTTGGGACCATTTAAGTCCAACATGCCATCTGTACTAATTCTACCAAAGCCATTAGCTTTAAGCTGTAAGTTTAAATCAGTTGTTAGACGTATGTCTTTATTTGCTTTAAGTTGTATTGCGCCCGTTGTTGTTTCAGCTTGTATACCTGCCGCTCCTGTGGCTCTGATATTAAATGATTGTGCGTCCATGTTAATGTCGGCGCCAGCATAAAAGTTAATATCTTCTTCAGCATGATAACTTACACTACCTGCCGCATATACATCAACATTGCCATCGCTGTCCATTTGCATCCAACTAGTACCTTTTTGGTTTGTTATATAAACAATACCAGCACTATCATTGAATAGCATCTGTGCGCCACCTGCGCTGCGTAGACGTACTAAGTTATTTTCACCTTCTTCTCGAGATTGGTCTGGTACGTAGTTTTCGCCTTCTTTATGCGCAACTGTACCATCATCCATTACAAAACTATGTCCAGCTGGTGTTAAAAATCCTGCTACATTACTTGGTGATTCACGTCTAGCACCACTGCTGCCAATACCACGTATTGGATCTAATTTTGTGCCTTGTTCAGCAACTGAATTTGCGACTGGATGTCTAGGTCTTATATTTTGATCTTGCGCAGTTACGCCAGGATCTAAACTTGGACCAATATCGCCATTGTCAACTTGACTAGCTGGTAGCCCAGGCACTGCGCTGTTTCTACCTGTGGCTGGCAAAACTCCTATAAGAAATCCAACTGCGTTATCACCAGTAAATGCGACTAATACTTCAGTACCAACTGCGGGAGGAGGAAATGTGGAGCCATACGCAATTGTTGAATTTTTTCCAGCTATTGAACCACCAAATGGCGATACTGTTCTTACTTTTGGAAAAAGCTGTCGCTGTTCTCTAGTATCTCTGTCTCCAAATCTATTTCCTCCGACAATTTCAACATGAATGGCTTGCCCATAGTCAGCATCTGCGATTTCAACTACCTTGGCTAAAAATACACCGTTTGGCATTGCCATGCCAATTCTATTACCACTGGTGGCAGTTTGTGGTATACCAGTTGATGTTGAATTACTTCCACTAAATCTTTGTTTAGACATTTTATTTTCCTATTAACTGTTATACATGTTGACAAGCCAAGTTGGCGGACGGTGGTGTTTTGTACGTTTAGCGCCACCCCAATATGGTGCTGCGTTACTACTTAGGTTAGATCCAATACCAGGCGTCATAGCAATATCAAAGTGATGCGATGTTCCACTCATATATAGTTCGCTTCCAGATCCGTAAGCTGGGTTAGCTATACCAACACTTGGTGTTAACCCCGCCGCACGAGTTGCGTTTAAAAAGGACTGTGTATAGTTTTGTATAAGTGCTAAGTCTGCTGGATTTTCAACACTTAGTACTCTACCATCACTAGTTCGCAATTGTGAGTCAGCTGCAAATCCATTGTGTCTACCACTACCACCAGGACCACGATTGCCACTTGTTACAACCATATCTAATCCAGTTTCTGCTCCTGCTACGCCCATTGCGGCTAACAGTCTGTTATCAACACCTGCTGTGGAACCACTAACATTACCTGGTGCGTTGCCTGATGCGTTTGGATCAAGACGTCCGCTATTATCTGTTACATCTGAGTCAGTGCCTGTCGGTGCTGCATTAATTTGTCCGTTATCGTCAACATACGTTTGTTGTATATTTCTAGGTCCTTGGTTTACAATTTTGCCACTCTCTAATTGTTCAATGAGTGCGGGAATATTAGTATTAGTGTCTCGGTAGCTGTCAAGTGTTTGTTTAAATTCACCCATACTGTATGTTGAGGTAACAGATAATACTCGATAAATCGCAGTTATACTAAAGTTAGTCAACTCTTGATTCATAAAGCCATCTTCGCCTTCAAACACAGGGAATCTAACGTTTAAAAAGTATCCTACTCCCCCTACATCATAGTCTGCTTGATTACTATTGCTGACACCTGCACCCTTGGGCTTACCTAGCCAATACGGGTCTCCTCGTACTTGTATTCTTTGATTTACCATATCACCAGTTCGGTTTAAGTTAAGCTCTAGTGAGCCAAGTAACGCAGTACCAATGTCATCTAGAGTATCTACACCAGACGAAGCTAAACTGTCACTAACACTTCTATAATTAAAGTTTACTGATTGAGCAATGGCATCGTTAAATCGTGTTGAGTTGGAAAATAAGTCAGACTGTGTAATATATTTTTGTGCTGTTTTCGATATCAGTGTTGGGGTGTAAGTTAAAGCTCGCACTGCTGCCGCCGCATCCGTTTCAGCGACTTCAAGTTGACGTTTTCGTTCTTCTAGCTCGGATAGTATATCAGCTCTACGTTGGTCTTCTCGACCAGGTATTTGGAGAACGCCACGTGGATCTAGATTTGTAAACTGCGCAATCTGTCGGTCAAGCTCTTGTATCTCAGATAGAATTGCTTGATATGAAGTCGAAGCAGTAATTGCTGTGTCTTCTTCTGCTGACAACCCATTAAAGAATCTGCCTTGTCCACTGTGGCCACCGCCGTTAATCGGCTGCGTTACAAAATACATCATATCAAAAGCTATATCCAAATCTAGTACTTCTGTATTGAGTCCAGTATAAGTGTAGTCAAATCGTTTCTTTAAGAGTCCGTTTCTATAAATGTTATCCAATCTCTTTTGTTGTAGATCAGGATCTAGACTTAGTACCGCATAACTGTCTGGATCGTGAATTCCTTCTGGTACAATATATGCCTGTACATTAAATGTAAGCTCTTTTTGATACTGTCGTGAAACTTTATCAAATGTCAAGTACTTTATTTCTGTTTGAAATGAGAACCATTTCATCAAGTCAACAAGTTTTGGTGCGTCAACAGTCCTAAGATTTGACGACTCTTTAGCAAACTGATTCGCTCCAACTAGTGGTATTCTTTTAAATTGTTTCGTTTGTAATAACGCTGAAGCAATAGCTGCAGTCATTGACGTGCCTTTAGCAAATGTAAACGTAATAGTTCCGCCAGCGCCACTCATACTAATATTTCTAGACTCTTCTGACGCTGTGCCGGCAACTGCGTCAAACTCCCAGCTTATCCATTCTTCGGCGCTTTTAGTGGCACCAAATTTATATACAGTGGGGTATATATTAGAAGCACTAGTTGCTGTTTGTTTTTCCGATTCGTCATTGACGCCTGTTGTAAAGTTAGTTAAAAACTCTCCAAAATTAGATGCTTGGACAACAATATCTGATCTCATGTTATATTCAAGACCGTTATATGCTTCATATCTTGTTTCAATAAACGTCGTTTGGTAAGTTGTGGCACTTTCACGATGTTTAATTTTAAAATCAGTAATAGTAGTCATATAGTAATATGGACCAATTGTTTCGTCCTCTATGGCGGTACCATCAGATTTCCATCCACGGAAGTTTAGTTCAAGAAGATAACATGCCTCTAAATGGTTTGCAATTTTTAGCTCTTTTGCAGCAAGAATAATTCTATTAAAAAATGTAAACCCCATTGGCTCAAGAAATGTAATGTCAAAACTATTTGATACTGCGTTTCTATTTTCACGAACAAACGCAAGTTGTGTTTGCTGTATTACGTTCTCAATGCTAATTTCATTTTCCACACCAGATTCGGCGAGTGTTATGAATGTTCCATCTAATAGATTTTGTTCAAATTCGTCAGCTTTTTGCGGATGGACCATGTGTACTGCCCAACTGTATGTGTAACTTTCAAATTGGTTTAGAATGTTGTCTTCATAATTGGAAGTCGCATCGCCTACAGTAGCACGACCATTGGCCAGTCCTCGAGCAGTTTGCGCATCTTCAACTAATGTTGCGTCTTCCTCAAGCAACTCATTTGGCGCATTAGGAGTACCATTGTCGCTTTCTGGATTGTCAGGATTGAAGACTTCACTTGGAATAATTGCTGTACCATCCCACCCAAGTACATTTGCTTGTCTGTCAGCTCGCCATTGTGCAATACCAAACGCACCGTTGCCACCTCCAGCTGTATTAAATGCCGTGGGGTCAAGTCTACTACCACTTTCTGCCATTAAATTACCAACAATACCACTTGCTATCTGCGGAGAGTATCCTTGACCAGTAAGGTAAGTAAATGCGCTTGATACATTAGGACTTATTGAAGTAAGTGTACCAGATTGTGATGAATTGAATACAATGTTAGCATTATTAATTCGAGTGTTTAACGCATGACCACCAGCACGTTCGTATCGGTTTTCAAATATAGTAGTGGCTTGACTTACTGACATGCCAGGATTATTTTGAAATTGATTAGTAACATTGCCACCATTACTAGTACCCATTTCGTAATTAAGGAAACTGAGCTGTTGTTCAAATGACGGGGGATTACTAGGAGGTGTTGGAGACATTAACTAACCCCAAACGCACTACTTTTAGGTGGTATTGAGATCACAGTACCAGCTAAAAAGTCATTGATTGGATCTTTAAGTGTGTCTCTATTGTAGTGTACAAACACCCACCAATATCTGCTGCTACCATATATGTCATGTGCTAACAAGTCTGGACGTCGGTTGTATTTGTTTCCAATTATGATATTCTTTACATCTTTAGACAAATTGTTAATCGTAAGTTTTGGACTGTAAAGTTCCAAGTATTTTAAATTTTGACCAGTTGATGAATAGTTGCTTGTGTTTGAATAATTTGCCATTAGATAAACCCTCCTGCGTAAGATTTTCCATTTATAAATGCATGCTTACTAAAATCTCTTTTTTGCTTTGCTGGGTTTTGTGTAATTAATAAATCTAAAGCAATGGTCTGCAATGCTGGCAACGCTTGTCCACCTACTTCAACTAAGTCAGTGTCACTCTGATATGGTATACTTACGTTTCCAACTACTACTGGTATATTGTTAAATTGGTTTGATCCAAAACTGCTAAACCTCAACACTGGCGGCGGGGTGCCTGCTGTTGGGCTTTTATCTACGTCATTTAAGCCATAAAACATTTTTGTTACACTGCGTAAGAAATGTATAACTCCCTGTGTATAAAGATGTTCTTCTTGTGTAACATTACTAAACTGCGCAGTCAATTGAATTGTCGGACTTGGTGTTCCAGCATACGATTGTATTGAGTAGTTGGTGTGTGTTAGGTTATAAGCATTATAAGTAACACTTTGGTTAAACACAATGTCTGGTTGATTTGCAAACACAATACCCTGAGTGTCTCTTAATGCGGTTGCTGGGCCTTGGAAGTACAAATCACTTAGTGATATTAGCTTTGTTCTAATCTGGTTACTGATCGCCATTTAATTTGTCCTTAATAAATTCATACACTTCAGGATTAAACGAACCAAAAAAGTCTTTGAACGCTTCTTGTTTTTTTACTTCTTCTACACCTGGCATACGCATAATGTTTCTAAATGTAGTTGCGCTGCGGCCATCATCTTTAACTGGCACTGAATAAATGTATCCAGCTTCGTCACTTGATGTTAATTGCTCACCATCTTTGTACGCTCTCAAGTACCCGCCTGTTTTTAAACGTCCTGCGTCTTTTTCACTGAATACTAATAGTAGTGCTGTGTTGTCTGGATCTTTGCCTGTCATGCCAACATCTGGCTTATATGGCTGTGTGTTTAAAATCTTATCAGATGATATATTAAACATCTTTTGCATCAGCATTGTTTTTTCTTGTTGTGTGAATGGATCCTTTTCAGGTGTCGCATTCTTAGCTATCGTAGTAGCGATAAATACATTTGAAGAACCAAACTTACGAACAAGGTCCATGTAAACTTGATAATGACCGCTGTGCATTGGTTGGAATCTTCCACCATAAAACACTGCAATATCAGTTGCGGCTGCTTCAGTAAGTTGTGAGTATCTCATGTCATTCTCCTATACTACTATTTATTAGGTTCAATAACTGCTATTATAATAAGGGCTTGACAGACATCATTTTTACTGTTATATTATAGACAACAAGGAAACCAAATGAGAAAACAAAATTATCTTAATAACAAAGACATGCTTAAAGAAATCCATAAAAGCAAGCTGACATACTGCCATCTAGTAGATGACAACTATGGACGTTTTGATATTATTGTAAATTCCTACGATGATATTTTTGATCCAGAGACTATCCAGACGGCCCGTGAAAATCGTGCGTCACAACTAAGCTCACAAGGATATGAAGAGTCATATGCTAAGTGGCAAGCAAGTGGCAAACGAGTTAAAGACAAGCCCAAGCAGGCAGAGACTCGTGTTAATCCAGAAGATATCAATCCTGATGATTTAATTTTTCGTTTAATGACCTTTGAACATGTACCAACAGACGCAAAGCGCAAAACAAACCCAAAAATAGAAGCAGATCATTACACAAAAGTAAACTTTCCGCCATTTAAACATTATGCGTTACATGATGGAGAAGTTGGCGAAGTAGTGAGAAGTCATTGGGAAGGCGGCATCGACAATGGAGCATTTAGTACAACACACGGATATACCACTAACGAATTAGCTAAAATGTATATCAAACTTTGTGAAAGATATAGCATGCGTAGCAATTGGCGTGGGTATACATATGTAGACGAAATGCGTAGCCATGCTTTAATGCAGCTATCACAGATCGGACTAAAGTTTAATGAAGACAAGAGTCAGAATCCTTTTGCTTATTATACTGCTGTAGTTACTAACAGTTTCACAAGAGTATTAAACTTAGAAAAGCGCAATCAGAACATCAGAGACGACCTTCTTCAAGAACATGGATTTAATCCTAGCTTTAGTAGACAACTTGACCACGAAGCTGCTGAAAAAGCAAAGTATGATGAACAAACGGAAAAAGAGCGCAAAGAAGCCGCTGGCACAAATTTCTAGTTGACAATCATGTCTTGATGTAGTACATTAGCATTATACAATAATGGAAAGTATTCTATGACATTTTTTAATCGAGCAGCATGTTTTACCGATATTCACTTTGGCAATAAAAACAACAGCAAGCAACACAATAAAGATTGTGATGAGTTTGTTGATTGGTTTGTTGCCAATAGTGCTGACTGTGAAACGTGTATCTTCCTCGGAGATTGGCACCACCACAGAGCTGGTGTTAATGTAAGCACACTGAATTACAGTGTACAAAATTTACGTAAACTAAGTGAAAACTTTGAAAAGGTTTATATGATTATGGGCAACCATGATCTATATTATCGTGAAAAGCGTGAACTAAACAGTCTTCCATATGCTGACCTCTTCCACAATATCACAATGGTAGAAGACATTCTACAGGTAGATGATGTAGCAATGGTGCCTTGGCTATGTGGCGACGAGTGGAAACAAGTTAACAAGCTCAAAGCTCGTTATATGTTTGGTCACTTTGAACTTCCATATTTTAAAATGAACGCAATGGTTGAGATGCCTGATCATGGTCAACTAAACCCAGAACATTTAACTAACCCTGAATATGTATTCAGTGGTCACTTCCACAAGCGTCAGCATAAAGGTAATATCCATTACCTTGGGTCTCCTTTTCCACACAACTATGCTGACGCTTGGGATGATGATCGTGGTATGATGAAATTAACGTGGGGCGGTAAACCTGAATACACAGAGTTTGATGGCCCAAGATACCGCACTACTCCACTTAGCAGACTTATTGACGACGCTGATAGTATCTTAAACAGTAAAACTTATTGTAGAGCAGTACTAGACGTAAACATCACATATGAAGAAGCTAACTTTATTAAAGAAACATTCGCATCACAATATCAACTCAGAGATATTACACTGATGCCAAGTAAGAAAGAAGAGCATGCGCAGGATTGGCGACAGGTTGACGATTTAGAGGTTGAAAATGTAGACCAAATCGTGTATAATAGCTTAAACGCTGTAGACAGTGAAATGATTGACAAAAAATTACTAGTGGACATATATAACAACCTATGATTATTATTAAAGACATCACAATTAAGAACTTTATGAGTGTTGGAAACGTTACACAAGCTGTACGTTTTAACGACAACGGACTTACTCTTGTGCTAGGCAATAACATTGACCTAGGAGGAGATGGCAGTCGTAATGGCACTGGCAAGACTACTATTATTAATGCTCTTAGCTATGCTATGTATGGTAACGCACTAACCAACATACGTAAAGATAACCTTATTAACAAAACAAACGGCAAAAACATGCTGGTAACACTTGATTTTGAAAAAGATGGTGTCAAGTATCGTATTGAGAGAGGACGCAGATCCAATATCTTTAAGTATTATGTCAACGACGTTGATACTGATGCTGGCAATGAAGCACAGGGTGAAAATCGACAAACCCAAGCAGACGTCGAAAAACTATTTGGTATGAGCCACGATATGTTTAAACATATTGTTGCGTTAAATACATATACAGAGCCATTCCTTAGTATGCGAGCTAACGACCAGCGAGCCATTATCGAACAGCTACTTGGCATTACTATGCTAAGTGAAAAAGCTGAATCTCTGAAAGAAAAGCAAAGGCTTAACAAAGATGCAATCAAAGAAGAAGAGTATCGTATTAAGGCAGTTGAAGACGCAAATCAAACAATTGCAAAGAGTATTAGTGACCTTGAGCGTAGACAATCCCTCTGGCAAACAAAAAAAGAAAAAACCCTGCAAGAATTAGAAATTGCAATTAATACATTAGACAAGGTTGATATTACATCTGAGATTGAAAACCATCAACTACTAACAGCATACTTAGATAAGAAATCACAGATCAATACTATTGAATCTGAAATTACAAGACTTACTAGCAGTATTAACAGAGAGCAAAAGCGACTAGACAAAGGCAGTAAAGACTTAACAGCAACTGAAGAGCATACTTGTTACGCATGCGGTCAGGAAATTCATGACGAGAAGCACGAAGAAATCTTACAGACAAAACGTGCAGCGGTTACTGAAAGCCAAGGTATTATTGATACTGATACTGACCTTAAATCACAGTATGCGGTTGCGTTATCTGATCTAGGCGAATTAGCGCAAATGCCATCAACACTGTATAATACAGAACAAGAAGCATATCAACATCAAAGTCAAGTTGACAAGTTACTGTCTGAGTATTCAAATAAACAAAATGAAACTGATACTTACCAAGAACAAGTTGACAGTCTAAAGGAAACCGCACTACAAGAAGTTAGTTGGGATAAGATGAACGAACTTGTGCGTGTAAAAGAACACCAGGACTTCCTGTACAAACTGTTAACAAACAAAGACAGTTTTATACGTAAACGTATTATTGAACAAAACTTACAGTACTTAAATTCAAGACTTGCTTACTACTTGACTAAGTTGGGATTGCCACATGAAGTATCTTTCCAACCAGATCTTGCTGTAGAAATTACAGAACTTGGTCGTGAACTAGACTTTGACAATTTGTCAAGAGGTGAGCGCAATAGACTTATACTTGGTTTAAGCTGGAGTTTCCGTGATGTATTTGAAACTATGAATACACCACTTAACTTTTTGGCTATTGATGAACTTGTTGACAGTGGCATGGATACAAATGGTGTTGACAGTGCGCTTAGTGTACTCAAGAAAATGGAACGTGAACGTGGAAAGAATATTTTCCTCATCAGTCACCGAGATGAACTACAAGGGCGTGTTAACACTATCTTGCAAGTTATTAAAGAGAATGGGTTCACATCGTTCAGTGTAGATACTGAGTTTGTCGAGGCTGCTGAGTAGTATGCTTGAGGATATTGACGCAGATTTACTACAATCTTTGGGGGGCATGATATTTGAGTCTCCTGATAAAGGTAAAACTGTGCGCAGTAGACCTAGCCCTGAGCATCCTGTTGGGTTGTTAACAAACGGAACACTACCAATTGATATTTGGTATAAACTTTATGGAAACGGTTAATGGATAACGATAATAATTATGGAACAACTCTTAGTGTTTCAGATATATCTATCTCATCAATAGACGCAGGGTATACTGATACAATAACGATTTCAAATACAGGATCAATAACTGGCATTGAATCAATGCCTGATGTTGGACGCAGGATTGGTTTACGTGAAAGTGGTAAAATACCCATTGACATTTGGTCAAAACTGTATAATAATGGAGTTATAGATGATGTATGATTTTATTTTTGATCTTGACGGTACCTTAACAGATGCTCGTCAGTATATAGATCCAGAGTTTGAAGAATTTTTGCACGAGTTTACCGGTAAACACTTGTGCTATATTTGTACGGGCAGTGACTATCCAAAAGTAGAAGAACAATTAGGCAAAGAATTAACTGATAAATTTGACACTGTATTCGCATGTAGTGGTAATCATCATATCAGTAAAGGCAAAGAAATATACAAATCACAATGGCATCTTAATGGCGAACAAGAATGGTTTCTACTTGAAGAACTTAAAAATATAGACTATCCTTGGAAAACTGGCAACCACTTAGAAAAACGTATAGGCACAGTAAATTTAAGTATTCCTGGTAGAAACGCAACCCTAGAAGACAGGGAAGTATTTACAGCATGGGACACTAGACACAAAGCAAGAATACAATTAGCAGAAAAATTCAATAAGATTTATCCACAACTTGAAGCAATCATAGGTGGAGAAACTGGTTTTGATATTACCCCACATGGCAAATCTAAGGCACAAATTTTAGAAGAGTTTGAAGAAGACTCTCACATACACTTTTTTGGCGACAAAATTATCCCAGGCGGCAACGACTATACATTAGGCATAGCAGTAGATCAACTCAAAAATGGCAAATCATATAACGTAGAAAATTGGCAAGAAACTTACAAGATACTAAAAGCTCGTTTTTAGTACCATAATCAGTAGATTTATGATGATAAAAGATATATACTATACATGCAATGGACTTACCAGGGTACGCCTGTAGAAGAAATACCAGATAATTACATTGGTTTTGTGTACCTTATTACAAATCTGACTGACGGCAAAAAATACATAGGCAAAAAATTAGCCAAGTTTAAAAAGACTAGGCCACCCCTTAAAGGCAAAAAGAGAAAAAGAAAATCACTAGTAGAAAGTGACTGGCGTGACTATTGGGGATCGTCAGAACATTTACTAGTTGATGTAACTCATTTAGGCACAGCAAAATTTTCTAGAGAAATTTTATACTTCTGTACAAGTAGAGCAGAACTAAGCTATCTTGAAGCACGTGAACAGTTTGACCGCAAGGTTTTAGAAACTGACGAATACTACAATGGTATAATAAATTGTCGTATTGGTGGTTCAGTAAAACTTAGAGAAGCACTATTGGAACACACGAAGTAAATTTATCAAAACCATCTATTGACACTACGGTAAATTTACTGTATGCTAATAGTATAGGCACAAGAGAACATTATGGCAAAATTAAACTGGCAAAAACTATATACACAAAGCAAAGAACAATCAAAGCGTGAGCGTTCATATGACCCAACTCATTCAATGACACGGCGATGCGACATAAAACTGGCAGACAAACAGGCAAAACAAGACAGGCTGATTAGAAATAAAGCAATGGCATCAATTAAGGCAAACAAAAGCTAAAATATCTAACACCTAAGGTTGGCGGGCCAGTTTAATAATACCGCTGTGGAAAAGGCTCTCGTAACAGAAGCACACGTAACATACTGATCGACTCCCCTCGGGAGGAAGCCATCAAACAAATTGGGCACATAGGTTGGTATAGAATGATTGTTGGCATTCGAAAAAGCACAATGTTCGTAAAAACCCTTTAGCACAAGGAACGAAGCGAGGGAATATTGTATACTGTAATGTACATTACTCAGTTAATGTATAATATATTGTACATAATGTCGACATAGGTTGGGAAAGGTCAGAGCCCATCGAACAGTGTAAAACACCTATTTCCATGTCTCGGCTATATACTCACATGAAGCTCGAGTTGACGGAACCCTTAAATAGGTTCCGTCTGACTAAACAATCTACATGAAACATTATACAATCTTAATTATATCGATAGTATCAATAGTATCGATTATTATATTAACCGTGATTGATATAAAAGTTTCAACGAACGATAGTGAAGTTGAAGATGAACGTTAGTTCATCAGCTAACATAAAAACATATCAGTTTAGAATGAACGTTTACCTGATGCAGCTTCCATTGCATCCTTCTCTACTTTATGTTTTTCTGTAAATGCCTCTAAGATCTCTTGGATTTGATAGTATGGCATTTGGTGTAATTCTTTAACATTAAACGCACCTTCGCTGTATATAACAATGTCATATACTTGCTTTCTCAAACTTTTCAGAGATGTTGTCATGTTGTCAACGATTGATTGAATATCTTTATTAGTTGCTACTTGGTTGTGAAAAAAAAAGTTGGGTTAAATTCGACCCCGCCTTGGAAAGACTTACCACATTTTTCATTACTACATTCAAATGTAAATACTTCATTGATTCCATTGAAATTCATTTTCCTACCATGTTGCTGTAACTGCTTGATAGTGCTGCTGTCAATATTATTTAACCATGGTATAATATTTTCAATGTCAGTAATAGTTTCTCCATTGGGTATTGATATGCTTTCAATGGTGTCTGCTATAATAACAAAGTTAGCAGCCGTTGCTTTTTCTAGACTTTGTTGAAAAAGCTCTTGTGTTTTTGAAGGGTCATCTTTAACTTCATTTAGTTGAAGTGCTAATCTACTGTTCTCTGCTATTTTGATTTGATTAGCTGCTACTGATTTTAATGTGTTGGGTTTAAACACAATTACTAACCCATTGGATAATTCAAGTTCAGTGGTCTCAATAGTTTTTATTTGGTTAAGTATATTAACAATTTTTAAGTTGTAGTCTTCATTTGTGCCACAGTGTGTACAAGTAGATGACACTGGAACCTCACCGTTGTTTGCGTTAATTCTACTAGCAAGTAAGATAACGTCAACATCAGGCATACAAATTTCATAAGGGTCTTCTAAATCTGGCACAATACTCTGTAGTATCTCAAACAAGCTCTCGCCATTGTAAACACTGTCAGGTATTGCTAATAACATTTCATCCTTGAAGCTCATGGGTTTGACCCCAATTTCATCTTGGTCTGATAACTTTATGTTGCCTTTGTACCATTTTCCATTGGTTGGCAGCTTTACATAGATCTCTTTTGAGCGATAATAGTCTATTAATGGATTTGTCATTTTGTTCCTATAAATACATATATAGTTTATTTATACAAAATAAAGTGAGTAGTTAATGGCACAAATACCAATCGGCGGACAAATGACATCAATTGACGTGTCTTCTTTGGCGTTGGAAGCAACACAGCGTGATGTTCTTATGCAATCACAAAAGGCAACTGATGCGCTTCAATCAATTGCTGCGTCAATGGGTGTTGCTTTACAAAAAGACAATCAAGTAGTTAAATCTAATAAAGAAATATCATCTGAAATTTCAGCACTTTCTGGTCGAGATAAAGGTATGGTAGAGACATTTCGAAAAGGTGTTAATTTAAGTAATTCAGCTGTTGAATCTCTTAAAGATATAACGGGTAAAGAAAAATTATCTGAAACTACAGGCGGCATGCTCACAGGATTGGGATTAGGCGCATTGGGCGCTGGTCTTGGATCAGTATTTGGTCTTATGGAAGAATACGGAGCATCATTAGCTGCGCTGCGCAGAACTGGTGGTGGACTTGGTGAAGATTTAGTAGCACTTAGATCTGCTGCTGCTAGTGTTGGTATTGGAATGGAAACACTATCCAAAATTACTACTGAAAATGGTCCAGCTATTAGATCACTTGGTTCCAACATGCGTAATGGTACAAACGAATTCCTTAGCCTTACTCAAGAATTGCGAAACTCTACCAAGGAGATGGGGTTCTTTGGTATGGGCGCAAACGAAATGGGTGCGCTATTAATTGATGAACTTGAGATAAGACGACAAATGAGTACTCAAGGTATTTTTGAAGGAACAGCACGTGATAACTTAGTTAAAAGTATGAAAGAAAACTTAAAGTTAAATGAAGTCATGGCTGGATTAAATGGACAGGATATCCAAGACCGCATTAAAGCACGTAATGATTTTAGAAGAAACGCAGTTGTTGCTGCGGCATCAAGAAATATGTCTGTAGAGCAAATAGCAGCTCAAAAGTCAGCAATTGAAGGTTTAAGCGCAATGGGCAATACTGCAACCCCAATTGTACAAAAGGCTTTGGAAAATTTAATTAGTAACATTCCAATGGATAATGCAAATACCGCATTTACACAACTTGCCGCCGCTGCATCTGAAAATGGAATTGATTTACGTAGCGCATTAATGAATGTACAAAGTGACATCATGTCTGGTATGGACCCTAAAGAGATAGGTGACACTGTACAGGCCCTTACTAATTCATTTAAACAAGCAGATGTAAGTTCTGGATTTATTTCTCGAGCCGGTGCTGGCCAAGAAGGTGCGTTGCTGTTTTTAACCACACAACAAGAAGCATTTGGGACAGCAGCTGAAGGAATGGCTGGTCAGGCGGCTGCTTCTACAGAAGCAATGCGATTGTTTAATAGTCAAATAGGTTCTGCAATGGCTGCTTCAGGATTCGCTAACCAAATGACAGTTGCTGGCGAAGAAATAAGAGCACAAATGATAAGTCAAATGACAAACACACTAGGTCTTGCTCCAGGTGGTAATTTTTCTTCTTTTATGGATAGATTAGCAGCTTTCCCAACTAGTGATGGTTTTAAAAATACATTGGACTTTATAGTTTCAACAACAGCGTTTGCTAGTGGCACAATGGGAGCTTTAAAACTTTTAAATATTTCCGAAGACATGGATGGATTAGCAGGTGCGCAGCAAGATGCATCAGTATTAGCGTTCACAGCATCAGTAGGTGCAGCAGCTGGTAATGCTTTTGCTGCGAAAGCACTTTCTGTTTTGACCACAGCGAATGGTGTTGCTGAAGCCGGTGAATTTGGTCTTGCTATGGGGCGAAATTATGATTTAACAGAAGAGCTAGCGGGAACCGTAGCAACAGCAATGGAAAAACTTGGTTATTCTTATGATGACCTTGTTAGCTTTTTAAAGGGCGCAGGCGATGGCCTTCTAGTATCTATAACAAACTGGAGTGACGCCCCTGAACCACCTGCGCCGTTACCCCGAGGTCAACAATAATCTACACAATTAATTTTACATAAATATATACATAGTAAACAAAAAAGAGAAAAACATGAGCTGGAAAAAACACTTTACTGTATATCAAGGTGGCGGCGGCCAAGAAATGAAACCTAGTAGTTCTAGTCGTTTCCAAAGTTGGCTACCTGAAGTATACAGTGGACAACCTAATCGGGTTGAAAGATATGCACAATATGACCAAATGGACATGGATAGCGAAATCAACGCTGCTCTTGATATTATCAGTGAGTTTAGTACACAGCTAGACGAAACTACTAATCTACCATTTAGTTTAAGTTACCACGGCGATGTTACTGAGAGTGAAACAAAAATCTTAGAACAAACACTGCGCCAATGGTGTAATTTACAAGACTGGGACAAACGTATTTTTAAAACGTTTAGAAACGCAGTCAAATACGGCGATCAATTTTTTATCAGAGATCCAGAAACTTGGACGCTAATGTATGCCAACCCTGTTGACGTTTCCAAAGTAATCGTCAATGAGGCAAAAGGTAAAGAGCCAGAACAATATGTACTGAAAAATCTAAACCTAAACTTACAATCTAATACAGTAAGTGAGCCTGTTAAACATAGTGAAACATACGCTACAGTTAATAGCCAACAGCGTGGATCACAATCAGGTGGATTTGGTCAAGGCGGCGACTATAGTAGTTCACTAGGAAACATACAAGAATATAATGTTGATGCTACACACGTTATTCACGTTGCATTAACTGAAGGTATGGACAACGATTTCCCATTTGGTGCTAGTATTCTTGATCCAATCTTTAAAACATACAAGCAAAAAGAACTGCTTGAAGACAGTATCATTATCTATCGTGTACAACGAGCACCAGAGCGCCGTGTATTTTACGTTGATGTAGGTAACATGCCAGCAAACAAAGCCATGGGTTTTGTGGAGCGTGTTAAAAATGAAATTCATCAGAAACGTATTCCAAGTAAAACTGGCGGCGGTGCCACTATGATGGACGCAGCATATAATCCACTGTCAATCATGGAAGACTACTTCTTTGCGCAAACAGCAGAGGGTCGTGGATCCAAAGTTGAAGTGTTGCCAGGCGGTGAGAACCTAGGTCAAATTGATGACTTGCGTTACTTTACAAACAAAATGCTAAGAGCATTACGTGTTCCTAGTAGTTATTTGCCAACAGGTCCAGACGATGGTACTGCTACACACGTAGATGGCAGAGTGGGCACAGCATTCATTCAAGAATTTAGATTTAATCAATATTGCCAAAGACTACAAACTATTATTGGTCCAATATTTGACAAAGAATTTAAACTGTTTATCAAACATCGTGGTATTAATATCGACAGCAGTATTTTTGAACTTAAATTTGTAGATCCACAGAGCTTTAGTGAATACAAAGAAATTGAAGTACATGCTGCAAGAGCAAATGTGTTTAGTGGACTCGAAGGTGTTGAGTACATGAGTAAACGATTCATGATGAGCAAGTATCTTGGACTTACTGAAGACGAGATCCTAGAGAATGAGCGTCTTTGGATGGAAGAAAATAAATCCGGTACTACCCCAAGTTCAGATGCTGAGCCAGGATTAGGTAGTGTTGGGGTTAGATCCTTTGATACTGCTGGCGGCATGGAACCTGATATGGGTGACTTTGGTGACGGCGATGAAGGCGGAGACGGTGGCGAGTCACCAATCAGTGGTGTTGAAAATGCCACTGGACCAGAGGGAGAATTATAATGCGTAGTACAGAATTTTTGTTAGAGTATTATGAAGGAGAAGACGACGAGTTTGGTAATCGAAAAATTGATGATACTCGACGTAGCCGATTAACACTAAAACACATTAATAGATTGCGTAAGCAGCGTGAGATTCATAAGACAGAGCATGCTGCTAGAACACAAAGAGTGTCGCAAATTTATAACAGGCCATCAGAATAACCATAGAATTTAAGGCGTAGAACTTACTTATCTGACTGTTTTAGTCAAAAAGTACAGTTTTTACGCCTTTTATGTACGGTAAAACGTATTGGTAATAAATAATACTTGTAAAACCCAGTAATGGGAAGCCTGAATTTTTTAAGGAGATATAACATGAGCAATCATAAAGATTCACTAGTAAAAGTACTAGAATATCTTGTCAACGAAGATCGTGAGAAGGCAGCAGACCTGCTACATGACGTATTTGTTGAGAAAGCAAAGAATCACTGGTCAGCACTTTCAGAGAGTGACGAGTCAGTTGAGGACGATATTCAAGACGAAGACTTAGACGAAACATACGACGTTGAAGTTGAAGAAAGTATCGACAGTTACGATGCCGAAGAAGATTTTCTAAATGACATTGAGTCAGCAGAAAACGAAATTGAATCCGAAGAAGTATTTGGTGAAGATGACGACGAAGCTGAAATGGATATAGACATGGAAGTCGACATGGGCGACGACGAAGCTGAAGCTGAAGCAGCTGAACCAGAAGAAGCACTAGCTAATGTAGAAGACGCAATTGCTGAACTACGTGCAGCATTTGCTGACATGATGGGCGACGAAGAAGCACCAGAAGATGGCGAAGAAGAAATGGACATGGATATGGACATGGAAGCAGAACCAGAAATGGAAGCATTTGGTGAAGGCGCAGCGCTTTCAGCAGTAAGTGTATCCCACCCAGAAGGCAACGATAGTGGAGCAAAATCACCTATCGCAAAACAGCAAGCTGGACCAACTGGCGCAAGAGCAATGCCAACAGATACTACAGAAGAAACTTCACCAGCAACACCAACGTCAAAAGACATGAGTGTAACTGGCCCACAAGAAGCAGGATCACCGACACCGGCACCTGCTCCAAAAAGAGAAATGAAGTAATATGCATAGCACACTAAAAGAGCACTTATCATTTAATCAAGCTAACATTGTCACTGAAGCCATTGAAGAGGCGAACGGTGGCAAGAGCTTGTACATGAAGGGTGTCTTTATTGAAGGTGATGTGCGTAATCAAAACAACAGAATTTACCCAGCTAAAGAAATTCACCATGCTGTAAAAGCAATTATGGAGAAAATCAAAGGTGGGTATAGCGTATTAGGTGAAGCTGATCACCCGGATGACCTGAATATCAATCTTGATCGTGTAAGTCACATGATTACAGAGATGGATATTGAAGGTAATAACGGTATCGGCAAACTTAAAATCCTTCCAACTCCAATGGGAAATATATGTAAAACCTTATTGGAAAGCGGAGTAAAACTAGGCGTGTCAAGCAGAGGCAGTGGCAACGTAAATGAAGACGGTCATGTCAAAGAATTTGAAATCATTACCGTAGACATTGTTGCTAATCCAAGTGCCCCAGATGCTTACCCTGATCCAATTTATGAAAGAATTATGAATCATAAACGGGGTAATGTATTAATGGATGTTGCGTCTGCGTCTAAGCACGACGATCGGGCACAGCGGTATCTACAAGAAGAGGTAACGCAATTTATAGAGAACCTAAGGTATAGGAGAGATTAATATGGCTCACTCAATAGATGAACTATTAAGCTCCGGAACGCTCTCAGAAGAGGTTAGATCTTCAATCAGTGAAGCTTGGGAAACTAAGCAAACTGAACTACGTGAAGAAGTTGCATCTGAACTACGTGAAGAATTTGCAGAACGTTATGAAAATGACAAAGCAAATATCGTAGAAGCAATGGACACAATGATTGGTGAAGTTATTGCGAAAGAACTCGAAGAGTTCCAAGCAGACAAATCAAAAGTAGCAGAAGACCGTGTATCATATCGCAAACATATGAAAGAACATGCAAGTGTTCTTGATAATTTTGTGATGGAAACACTTCGCAAGGAAATTAAAGAACTTCGCGAAGACCGTGAGAATCAGGACAAGAACATCGCTAATTTAGAAGGCTTTGTACTTGAACAACTTACAAAAGAGCTCAACGAGTTTCATGAAGACAAGCGCTCACTAGTTGAAGCAAAAGTCAAAATGATTAAAGAAGGCAAAGAAATTATCGAGCAAACTAAACGCAAGTTTATTGAAGCTGCGGCAAACAAAGTTGAAGGACTACTTGAAACTACTATCAAGACTGAACTTACAACACTTAAAGAAGACATCCAAGTTGCTAAAGAAAACACATTTGGACGTAAGATTTTTGAAACGTTTGCTGGAGAGTTTATGGGCAGCTACCTCAATGAAGGTACTGAAGTTGCTAAATTAAACAAATCATTAAACAAGCTAACAGCAAAACTTGATGAAGCAAAGTCGACCGTTGCGAAGAAAGAAGTACTACTTAAAGAATCTGCACGTGCTTCACGTGTAGCTACTGATAAAGTAGAACGTAAGCTAATCATGAATGAGATGATGGCACCACTTTCAAAGCAGCAAAAAGAAGTAATGAATGCATTATTGGAGTCTACTAAGACTACTAATTTACAAAACGCATTTAATAAGTATCTCCCTTCAGTATTGAAAGAAGATGCGAAACCTAACCAAAATAAGAAGGTATTAAGTGAATCTTCAAAAGAGATCACTGGTGGAAAAGCAATGGTAGCAGAAGCTAACGTTGACGCTAACATTGTAAACCTTCGAAAATTAGCCGGTATAAGTTAAGGAGACCGAAAATGGCAGACAATTTAATGGAAAATTGGGGCGCAACTAAAGAAGCCCTAACCGATGGTCTATCTGGAACCAAAAAACAAGTAATGGAATCAGTACTTGAGAATACAAAAAGATACATGACAGAGAGCGCACTTGCAGGAACAACACAGTCCGGCAACATGGCAACCCTCAATAAAGTTATCCTTCCAGTTATCAGACGTGTGATGCCAACTGTTATTGCCAACGAAATCGTTGGTGTTCAGCCTATGACAGGCCCAGTTGGACAAATCCACACACTACGTGTACGTTATGCAGAAACTTTTGACTCAGCAACAGCTGGTGACGAAGCCCTAAGCCCATTTGCAATTGCAACTGGTTACTCAGGTAACGCAGCAACAGACCGTGCAGACTCAACAAGCGCACTAGAAGCACTTGGTGGTAAGAAAATGAGTATCCAGGTACTCAAGCAAACTGTTGAAGCTAAAACACGTAAGCTATCAGCACGTTGGACATTTGAAGCGGCACAAGACGCCAATTCAATGCACGGCCTAGACGTTGAAGCAGAAATCATGCAAGCACTTGCTCAAGAGATTACTGCTGAGATCGACCAAGAAGTTATTGCTAGTCTAAACAGTCTAGCTGGCGTTGGTCCAGACATTTACAACCAAGCTGGTGTAAGTGGTACAGCAACATTTGTTGGTGACGAGCATGCAGCTCTTGCAGTTCTAATCAACAAAAACGCAAACACAATTGCAGCACGTACACGTCGTGGCGCAGGTAACTGGTGTGTAGTTTCTCCAACAGTACTAACAGTACTACAGAGTGCAACTACATCAGCATTTGCTCGCACAACTGAAGGTCCTTTCGAGGCACCTACAAACACTAAATTCGTTGGTACACTAAACGGTACTATGCGTGTTTATGTTAACCAGTATGCGCCTAACGATGACGTACTAGTTGGCTATAAAGGCACAACTGAAACAGACGCTGCAGCGTTCTATTGCCCATACATCCCGTTGATGTCAAGTGGTACAGTGCTAGATCCAGCAACATTTGAGCCAGTAGTTAGCTTCATGACACGTTATGGTTATGTAGAACTAAGCAACCAAGCTTCTTCGCTTGGTAACGCAGCAGACTACCTAGCTAAAATCGCTGTTAACCAAAACACACTAACATTTAGTTAAGTTCTAAAGTTAGTACAATAAAGAAAAAGGCGCTTCGGCGCCTTTTTTGTTGACTTTTTTTAATTAAATGGTTGACACGCAGTTCTGTATATGTTATATTATATGTATAGCTTAGGCGATATCCTAGAGTTAGATAGTGCAAGGAACAAGCAACCGCAGCGTTGTAAACTTGGCTAGCACCTGTAGTGGGACTGTATGAGCGTAGAGATACGAAGATATGGATTTTGGAAGTAACTTTCTGATGTTAGGCGCTCCAACTTATGAAATGAGTTGCTAAGGAGTTGTTGGTAATCATTAATTCCAACCTATCACCCTTATTAAGGCCTTCTCTTTAAGAGAAGGCCTTTTCTGTCTGTGGTACTATAAATACTATTAACATGGAGATAAAATATGAGCACCACAAAATATAAACAGGATTTAGACGTTACTGGAAACATAACTTTATCCGGAAATGTAACAGCAGACGGAAACATAATATTAGGTGATGCTGATACAGATAGTATTACACTAAATGCTGACATAACAAGTAACATAGTACCAGACGTTACTAACACATATGATTTAGGTACCACTGGTAAAAACTGGAAAGACTTGTTTATATCTAATAATATCACTGTTGGTAATAATGTTGTTGCTCTACAAGTAGCTACTCTTAATAATTTAACAGTCGGAGCAGATTTAGCCGTAACAGCTAACGCAAACATTACTGGAAACTTAAACGTTACAGGTGATATAACTGGAAATGTAACAGCAAATACCGCAACAGTAGTTAACTTAATTGCAACTAATATTACCGCAACTGGTTCTGGCACACAGACAATTAGTGCTGGCGCTAACATCGAACTAGATGCTACGAATCGTGTATTAGTTACAGACACCCCATTTAGATTAGCAAGTTTCACAACAGTTGAACGTGATGCTATCGCAAGTCCTGTTAATGGTGATATGATTTACAATACTACAGATAATAAAATTCAAAGCTACGCAAACAGTGCGTGGGTTGACTTACATTAAGGTTTAAACATGAGCGAAAAAGAGTATATCGTAACACTGAATGCAGGTGTAGACTATGCAGCATTTAATGCTGAAATGATTGAAGAAACTGGAGCAGGCGATATTCCAAATCGTACTGTTGAAGTAACTAATGCTAGACTTGTTTCACAACGTAATACACACTACTCATTAACTGACGAAGAAGCAGCAATACTTACACAAGATTCCAGAGTAGCTGGTGTTGAAATTCCACCTGATCAAAGAGACGATCTTGAAATAGGATTTGACGCAGTTCAAACTGGAGATTTTACAAAAACCAGCAGTGATAGTGGAGTTTACTTAAATTGGGGGATGCGTAGATGTGCAACCACCACAAACGACTACAACACAGGCAACACAGTAAGCGGCGACTATGAGTATAATTTAGACGGTTCTGGTGTTGATGTAGTTATTCATGATAGTGGACTACATGTTGATCATCCAGAGTTTCAAGATGCAGATGGTGTAAGTAGAGTACAACAAATTAACTGGTATACTGAAAGTGGTGTAAGTGGAACACAAAATGCCAATCACTACAGAGACAATCATGGACACGGCACACACGTAGCAGGAACAGTTGCAGGCAAAACATATGGCTGGGCTAAAAATGCTCGTATATACTCAATAAAGGTTAGAGGACTTGAAGGTACTGGTGATAGTAGTACTGGTATTCCAATAACTGATTGTTTTGATGTAATTAAAGGTTGGCACGATAACAAACCTATTGACCCAGTTACTGGATATAAGCGTCCAACAATCGTAAACATGAGTTGGGGGTATGGCAGTACTAATTCATTTGAACCATACGATGGATACTACAGAGGCACACAGTGGACATACGACAATAATAATGCTGGCGTTGCTATTAATTTCGCAAGTTCAGCAGATATGCAACAGCGAACTGGACTACCATTATGGAATTCTTTTTCCGGTGGACAACTTGTTCGTAAACTGAATACACGTATTACTAGTGTTGATAATGATGTACAAGAACTAATAGATGCTGGTATACATGTGTGTATTGCATCAGGTAATAGAAATTTAACAATTGACGTAAGTGGCGGGCCGGATTATGATAACAGATACAGAGTATACCCTGTTGAAGCTGGAGCAAGTCAGCCTGGTGGTTATATCTATTATTGTAGAGGTAGTAGTCCTTTTAGTACTGACGCATTTATGGTAGGTAATGCTGATAGCGCAACTAACAGCAATGATGATTTAGAGCAAAGAGCATCTAGTAGTAATCATGGACCAGGAGTAGATATATATGCGCCAGGAACAAAAATTATGAGTTCATGTAGTAACACAAATGCGATAGGCGGTCAAGACTACAATATAGATAGCAGTTATAAACAAGCTAATATAAGTGGCACTAGTATGGCAAGTCCACAAGTTTGTGGTGTAGGCGCACTGGCACTTCAAGTCAACCCTCACATGACTCCAGCACAACTTAAAACATTCTTACACAATCAATCACAATCAGGAAAACTAAGAGAAGAAGCAAACTATGCTAATTGGACCATTGCTGATAGTTCATATAGTAGTTCATCTACATCTAGATATCTAGCTGGAGCACCTGATAGATTTTTATATTGTCCATATCCTGGACAATATAAATTTAAAATACAAAACACATAGGAACTATATTCTGCAATGAGTAACTTAAAAGAACTAACTATGGAACACCACCGTTCTGCTGAACGTTGTGGGTTCGTTAAAGTATTACTTGGTGGTAATATTACTCCTGATGTGTATGGACTATTTCTATGGAACCAATATCATAAATACAGCGCACTTGAAGAGATAGCATTAGCCCGGGGGTTACTTGATGGTATCGAATCAATTGTACGTGCTGATAAAATATTAGCAGACACAACTGAACTACTACATGACACTAATTTACCACTGTTGACAAGCACAACTGAGTATGTTAACCATATACAAACACTTGACGACCACAATTTATTCGCACACATTTATGTACATCACATGGGCGACCTAAGTGGTGGACAAATGATTAGAAAACGTGTTCCTGGTAGCTGTACTATGTATGATTTTGATGGTAATATACCCGAAATCAAAGACAGTATACGCAGCCGTTGTAAAGATTCAATGGCAACTGAAGCAGGCGTCTGCTTTAATTTTGCTATAAAACAGTTCAATGAGATGTCCATTACTACCGCATAAATACATTAAAGTATTGTGAGAGTTACATGGCCATAAATTTTGATCACCAACGAGATAGAATTAGTTCTAGCAGTGGAAGCATAACAGTTAACACAACTGGATCACTAGCAATTCCAGTTGGCAATACCGCACAACGACCAGCAGTATTATCTACTGGTCAAATACGTTTCAATAGTCAACAATCAGCCTTTGAAGGTTATAACGGCGTTGGGTGGAGTACACTTGGCGGCGTCCGTGACGTTGACGGAAACACATATGTTATCGCAGAAACTGGTCCTGGTGTTAACAATAATGAATTAGATTTTTTTACTGATGGAACACAACGTTTTCAAATTGGTGCTACTGGTGATTTTAAATTTGGTGATACTCTTGCTGAAGTAACCATTGCGGGTTCTACTGGTGATACAAGTATTGGCGGTACACTCAGTGTTACTGGTATAGCAAACTTAAACGATACAACTGATTCAACTACTACTACAGACGGTGCTCTTATTGTAGCCGGTGGTGTTGGTATTGCTAAAAAATTATTTGTTGGTACTGACTTAGATGTTGCTGGAAATGTTCAAATTGATGGAACACTTACTGTAGATGGCATTGCTACACTTAAAGCAGGGTCAAGTGGTAGTATTGCCATTGGTGATGATGCCACAGATAATGTTGTGTTTAATGCTGATGTTAATAGTGACTTTGTACCAGATACAAACGGCACATACAGTTTAGGTTCATTAACACAAAACTGGAATAAAGCATTTTTGAGAACACTTGATAGTTCTACAGACATTATTACTGTTGATATTAATGGTGCTCTTATACTTCCAGTTGGTACAGTTGCTGACCGACCAGTAGCACCAGCACAAGGCATGATGCGTTACAACAGTGACGATACTACATTTGAAGGTTACGATGGTACAGCTTGGGGATCACTTGGTGGTGTTAAAGACGTTGACCAAGATACATACATTAGTGCTGAGACAACACCAGGCGACGACAACGACGAATTAAATTTTTATACTGCTGGTGTGGCACGTATGGCAATTGGAGACACTGGTCAAATTACAGCCGCAGCAACGTATACGCCAACTGCTGATCAAGATTTACTTACAAAAACATACGCAGAGAATAGCCTAGTAGTAACTGCTGGTACGCCAACAGACGGTACATGGACTGATGGAGCATACTTGGGATTTACTGATGCGGATAAAGTAGTAGACATACTAGATGAATTAAACGAATCATTAGAAAATGTTCGTAACAACACATTTGTACGTAGTGTATCATTTACTGCCGCACCAACAAGTGGTGGTGCTGGTACAACAGTAACACTTAATTTAGTAGTTGACGGAACCGCAAATCGTTATGATATTGATTGGGGCGATAGTAGTAATACAAACGGTACAGCAGATAGCACACCAAGTCACACATATACAAGTAATACTGGAAGTCCCTATACTGTAATAGTAAGAGCATATCATAATAGCGCAACTGTCGGAAGTGCTGGCAGTGAAGCATCAGCTACACAAACAAACTATATTATTATATATACAGCTAACCCAGTTGCGGCATTTGAATTGTATAGAGCACCATCAGGCGGAACTGCGTTAACAGGTAATAATTTATATGTTGTTGAAGGTAACGATTTACACATGCGTAATATTACTACTAATACTACTATGGCAGACGTAACTTATACTATGAATTGGGGAGACGGAACTGCTGCTGATAACATAGCAAATGATTCAGCAGCCGGTGGTGTTTCTGGAGCTAGACTAGCACATACTTGGGGAGCAGGTACAACATCTGGTACAGGTAGAGATACGGTAACATTAACATTAGCAACACATACAACTGCTGATCCAGCAGAAATACCAGTTAATGATACACTAAACTTAAAAGTATATGATCCTAATATTGCTACACCAGATGGTTTAAGTACTAAAACTATTGCGTTTGCTAACGATGAAGGAACTAGTCCAAAACTAGCAAGTGGATTTACAGACTTAACTGGAGGTACTTCATTAACTGCTGGCACCAACGTTGACTTAACAAACAATACAACTGGACAACTTGAAACAACAGTAATTAGTACATATGCTTATGACGCAAATAGCGGAACACTTGAAGCTAAGATTAACGGATCGGTAGCGGGATCAAGAGTACTTACTGGTGGTAATGATAGTGGAACATATGGCGATCTTACAATTACAGATGAAGAAGATTATAACTTATTAAACGCAAGTGGTAGTGCTGCTAGCTTTAACAGTAGTATATACCATCCTGGATTGTACACAGGATTTAAAGCAAAACTCAGTGTTCTTGCTGCTGGGGTTAGTAAAGGTATTAACAGTTTCCAACTTAGTCATAGTACAACAGGTGATACTAACTTAGTTGAGTTTGTTAAAGATGACATTACAAGTGTACCTACAGTTACAGCAGGTACGGTAACTGAAAATAACGCAGGTACATACAGATATATTTCAGGCATTCCTTACTATAACAGTGGTAGCCCATCGCTTACACTAAGTGGTGTAACAGTAAATAGCTTTATTGGACAAGCATATAGAGATACAACAAGTGTTGTTAATGTTACTAGTGGTACTAATTTAGAAGGTACATCACAAAGCGCAATAAGTAATCAACATTATACATATGCGCAAATTGACGGAACAACATCGTTTTTAACAGGCGGCATTCCAAATGCTGATACTGGTAACGGAACTCCTTATACACTTGGTAACTTGACTGTATACATTACTGGAAGTAATGTCAGAACTATTGAAAATATTAGACACAGAGCAAACAACATTTATGGCGCAAGTTCATATCAAACACCATCAGCAAATATACAAGTACATAAAGCAAGTCAAACTGGTATTAGTGAAATAGCTATTGCTGTAAGTGATGCTCTAGGGGCAACGTACAACGATGACGCAGTACGTGTATTCGACTTTAGTGCTGATACAACAAACAATCCTACAATTCCAGCGGCAACGAATTTCTACACAAACAGTGTATATACTGAAGCGACTGATCCTGGTGTAGTAGGTACAAAAGAAGCAACAATAAGACTAGGTGTATTAGAACACAATGTTAACAACTACAGTACTGGTTATCTTCCAGTAGGACCAAATAGAAGTGCTGATACTGGAACACAGTATATTACTATTGCGTTCCGTAGGTCAGTTGTTGCCAATTTTAATATTAATATAACAAGTGGTACTGGTGTAAGCGGCGTTTGGATCGCAGCACCAGGAACCACTATAGACAACGCAAGTACAATTAACGGATGGTTAGAATGTGGAACACAGTATGGAGGTGCTGGTGTTCCAGGTGCTAATACAGGAAATGGTGGTAACGGCAGTAACGGGTGCGCAAGCACTGGTGGGGATATTATTGCTAGTAACACTGCTTTAAGTGGATCTTATACAATGACATTGGGTACAGAAAACTTAACTAATGCGACAAATAATGTAGCATTGGTACGTATTGCTCTAGCAGCTAATCAAAACGTAACATCATTGAGTATAACATGATAAGGGTGAGAGATGGCTATTAACGAATCGCAAAAAGTAGACTGGCTTTGGAAGAAGCTAGGCTATGGTGTAGCAAAAACAGATGTAAACAGTGTCAAAGCAGCAACTAACGAAAGCATTGCCAGTCCTTTACTAATTCGTGGTGATATCATTTGGCAAGACGCTGCTTCTATCCCAACAAACAAGCCAGCAGCCACAACAACAGTTGTTGGAATTTATGATGACAGTGGATTTGGCACTGCGACTGTTGAGACAACACAAGATGCCACTGCGACTCCTAATCGTACATGGAAAACAAATCAAGATGACTGGATCTCATCTGAATTTGGATCTACATACCAAGTTAAAGTATATTTAGATAACACTGGTGCCGCCGCCCCACAAACAACTGGTACACAACTTTTTGCCGCTGGTAGTGGTAACAACGATGAATGGTTCTTTGACTATCAATCAGGTGTGCTTAACTTTATTGGCGATAACTTGCCAGGCGGTATTAGTGGTAAGAAAATTTATGTTGTAGGCGCACGTTACGTTGGTAACAAAGGTGGAAACCAAACAAGTGCTAATATTGCTAATTTTACATTCAATGGTAATACAATTGGTATTAGTAATCTTAATGGTGATATTATACTTGATCCAAACGGCACTGGTAATTTAACAGTAATAACTGACAACATGATAATTGATGGATCTGGTGCTTTGGTTATTCCAGTTGGCACTACTGCTCAACGCCCAACACCAAATGCGCAAGGCATGATCCGCTATAACACAACAGATGCTACATTCGAAGGTTTTGATGGAGCCAATTGGGGATCACTTGGTGGAGTTAAAGACGTTGATGGTGATACATATATTGTTGCTGAAACAGGCGCTGGCACAGATAATGACCAACTAGACTTTTATACTGCTGGCACACAACGTTTTCAAATTGGAGCAACTGGTGATTTTAAGTTTGGTGACACCCTCACTGAAGTAACTATTGCTGGGGCAACTGGTGATACTGTAATTGGTGGCACACTTGACGCAGGCAACTCAACATTATCAAGTGCTATTGTAAGTGACTTAACAGACAACCGCATTGTTATTGCTGGCACTGCTGGCTTATTAGAAGATGACGCAAACTTTACTTTTGACGGAACTGAGCTAGCAGTTGGTGTTACTAACTTTACAGTAGCACAAGCAACTGGTAATGTATATACAGCAGGTAACTTAGTTGTTACTGGCGACTTTACAGTTAATGGTACACAAACAACAGTTAATAGTAATACTGTTACAATTGATGATCCGATCTTTACACTAGGTGGCGACACTGCTCCGGCAACAGATGACAACAAAGATCGTGGTATTGAGTTCAATTACTTTGATACAACTGCTAAAGTTGGCTTCTTTGGATTTGATGATAATACTGGACATTTTACATTCATTCCAGATGCGACAAATACTAGTGAAGTATTCAGTGGCACAACTGGCGAACTAGATGCCAAGATGCGTTGGGCAAACCTTCTTGATGTTCCGTCTACTGCGCTTAATGATACAACTTATAATATTAGTGCGGAAACAAACGCAGGCGGAACTAATCTAAGATTAACTGATAGCAATGCGGTAGAAGATGATGTGCTATTTGCTAATGGTACTAATGTAACTATTGCTAGAACTGATGATAGTACTATCACTATTTCAAGTATTGACACAATTACAAACGCATTTAATGAGTTTACTGTAACTGATACCGACACTGGATTTACATGGACAGAAACAGGCACAGCATTAGCAGATGCCACAACAGGCGAACTGACATTTGTTAGCGGCACTGATATCAATGTTGATGTAGATGCGACATCAGATGCTATTAGATTTACCAATACAAGTACATTAGACAGTGTAACTGGCAGAGGTTCTGTTACAACAAATGGTATAAGTGTTAATACGTTAACTAGTACAGTAGCTACTGGTGATGCTCCATTAGTAGTAGCAAGTACTACACTAGTTACTAATCTTAATGCTGACCTACTTGATGGACAAGAAGGTACATATTATTTAGATTGGACAAACACAACAAATAAACCTGATCCAGTTATTACACTTGGTGGAGATTTATCAGGTAATGTTACACTAACAGACTTGACAAGCGGTACACTTAATGCTACAATTAATGCTAATAGTGTAGAACTAGGCACAGACACAACTGGCAACTATGTTTCAAGTCTTGTAGCAGGAACTGGCGTAACGCTTACAAATAACACTGGCGAAACAGCGACACCAACTATTGCTATTGGGCAAGAAGTTGAAACTACATCTGATGTTACGTTTAATAGTATTACAGGACCGCTAACAGGTAATGCTGACACAGCTTCTAAATGGGCTAACCCAAGAACAGTAACGTTCGCAACAGGCGATGTCACTGGTAGCTTTAGTATTGATGGAAGTACTGATGTAAGCAATGTTGCCTTAACTATTGGTGCTAATAGTGTAGCATTAGGCACAGATACAACTGGCAACTACGTTGCTACTATTGCTGGAACAGCCAATGAGATTGAAGTTACTGGCTCAGGTACTGAAACCTCTGCCGTAACAATTGGATTACCAGATGATGTAACAATTGGACAAGACTTAATAGTAACTGGTGCTCTTGACGCTGGAGAAACAACACTAGCAAGTGCTACAGTAAGTGATTTGACTGCTACTCGAGTTGTCATTGCTGGCACTGCTGGCGCTATTGAAGATAGTGCTAACCTAACATTTAATGGTTCAATATTAGCTGTTACAGCCGCCGCTACCATAAGCACAACATTAGGTGTAACTGGGATAGCAAGTTTAGATGGCGGCATTGAAGTAAGAAATACCGCCAATAACGGCGAAGCATTTACTGTTGCTGTTGGCACTGGCAATACTGTTATTGCTGGTACAGTTGCTGCAAATAGTACAGGCGACTCGTTAACTGTAGCAGATACATTACGCATAGCACAAACTGGATCAGGTTTGCGCATGACAAATGTTGGCGGCTTTGACAATGACGGAAGCGACAACTTTAGAGTATTTGGAACAAACGATTTAATATTAGCAGCTAATGGTGATAGCGGTACAGCAATTACAATCGACGCAGCTAATCAAAATGTCGAGATTACAAATGACCTAGTAGTAACTGGTGACTTAACAGTTAGTGGTACAACTACCTACATCAATACTACAACGTTAAACATTGGCGATAATATTATTACACTTAACGCTGATATTACTAATCTTACTGCTCCAACTGAGAACGCAGGCATTGAAGTTTTACGTGGGACTGGCATAAAGAAATCATTTATATGGGATGAAACAGCAGATAACTGGACTGCTGGTACTGATACTATTATTGCAGGAACCTTTGAAGGTTCAATAGACGGCGGAACTTTCTAACATAAATATAAGTAGAACAGAGTTATATAACTCTTTATACCGGTTTTTATAACCAAGTTAGAAGGTGAGACATATGTCGACTATTAAGTTACGTAGAAGTGCGGTTGCTGGCCGGTTACCTACAACATCACAGTTAGACTTAGGTGAAGTAGCAATCAACACCCACGATGGTGTTATGTACTTTAAAATGGATAATGGTACTGAAAGCATTGTTGAAGTTGGTCGTCCAGATTCAGCAGCAAATGTTTTATATGTTAAAAAAGATGGCGACGACACACTAGCCGGAGATACAATTAGCACAGCGTTTGCTACACTTGATGCCGCAGTACTTATTGCTGGAGCAAGTGATACAATATTCCTTAAATCAGGTGATCACACTGTACAAAATCCACTAGAAATCCCCGCAGGTATTACTATTATTGGTGATAACTTACGTAGTACTACAATACGTGGCGCAACACCAGCTTCCAATATTTTAGAATTAAATAATGCTACTTACGTAAGTGGTGTAACATTCCGTGGACACGTAAGTGGCGCTGCCGCTGTTGCGTTTCCAAGTGGTGGTGCTGGACTAGTTACAGCAAGTCCGTATGTACAAAACTGTTCAAGTATTACTGGTGATGGCATTGGTATGCTAATTGATGGTAGCCTCGCATCTGGTAGCCGTGGTATGGTTAGTGATGCGTTTACGCAAATTAATTTAGGTGGTGTTGGTGTTAAAATTATTAATAGAGGTTACGCACAGCTTGTTAGTATCTTTACAGTAAGTTGTCAAGACGGAATTTTATGCGAAAGCGGCGGACAATGTTCACTTACAAACAGTAACGCAAGTTTTGGTACAAATGGACTTAGAGCAACTGGAATTAGCGCAAGTTTATACAACGGAACAACAACAACAAATATTATAGAAACAACAAACACTGTAACATTGTCTGGATTAGCATCTAGACCAAAATACGGAGACGCAGTTAAAATTGCTGGCGACAATCGTTATTATACAGTAGAAGAAGCAACAGCATTAAACTCTGGCGAAAGTACAGTAACAATATTAGAAACATTTTTAATAGATACTGCTTCAAGCGCCACAGTCAACTTTTACGATAGAAGTTTAATTCAAGCTAGTAGTATTACATTTGAATATGTTGGATCAGGAAATAATTTATCCACGGCATTCCCAGAAAATGGCGGTTTTCCAATACAAGCAAATGAAGTCATTGAAGATGCTGACGGACAAGGGCAAGTATTTTTTACTAGTACTGACCAAAAAGGTGACTTTAGAATTGGCGGAGATTTGTTAATCAATGCGAGTGCTGGTACTATTGAAGGTGACACTTTTGATAGATCGTTATTTGCCGTGCTAACACCATACATACTAGCAATCGAAGGATAATATTATGGCAACTCCATTAAATATTTTTAAAACAAAAACATACAGCATAACAACTGCTAATACAGTAGTTTATACAGCACCAGTTGGGTTCACTGGTATCATATTAATGGCGCAAGTTGCTAATATTACTGGAACAGACGCAACAGTGACATTTAGTCATTATGATACTGGTGCTACAACAGAAACAGAACTTGTAAAGGATTATACAATTCCTGGATCAGATGCTGGATCATTGCTTACTGGTAAATTAGTACTAGAAGCAGGTGACAGTATAAAAACAAGCGCAAGTGCTAATACTACATTAAAACTTACATTAAGTGTATTGGAATCATTAAATGCGTAACAACAATTTATCACTACTAAGTGGAAGAGTAAAAAAAGTTGCCAGCACAAACGCTGACGCAAACCGCTATTCATATTTAGATTTAAATAATGCCGAACCAGACGCAGGTGTGCCTAGCGCACACAGTAGTTCACGTGGCTTATTTGGTAGTGATATTAATGGAACTAGACAATGGTTCTACGCAGACGCAGGGTTAAGTGTTGATACATCAACAGGTCAAATAACAGTAAATGAAGATACTGTATCTATTGATACATCCGCATTTACAAATAGTACAAGTGATAATCTTGCTGACGTATTGTCTGACTTTGATCAAAGTCTACAATCTCTTAGTAACAATTCATTAACTATAGTTTCCACAGACGACACAATAATAGGCGCAGGAACATCTGGAAGTCCATTAAGTGTTGGGCAGAAACTATTTCATGATAGTAAACCAGAATTTGCTGGACTTGCTATTACTCCTGACAGTATTGATATTAGTGGCATAAGTTTAGCAAACCCACTAGTTATTACAACTACAGGTAGTCACGGATTAATAGACGGCGAATTAATTACAATAGAAGATATAACTGGCACTACACAACTTAATGGTAATAACTATTATGTTGATGTATTATCAGCAAGTACAATTGCTCTTTATAGTGACCAAAGTTTATCTACAAGTATAAATGGTACAACAGGTTTTTCAGCATATACAAGCAGTGGCAGAGTACTAAGTGGTGGATATAGATTACCAGAATCAGATGGTACTGATGGAACATATCTAAAAACAAACGGATTTGGTTTATTAGAATTTGATAGACCAAGTGCGTACCAAGGATCAGCACCAGCTAATCCTGATTCAGGTGACCTTTGGTATGATAGTGTAAATGCGCTAGACTTACTAATATATACTGGCTCGGCTTGGATATCAACTACAACTGGTGGCGCACAAGCTGCGTTTGTATTACGACAATTTGTAGGTGATGGCTCTACTACTGTTTTCCAAACTAACTCTCCAGGTGTACAAAAAGTACTTGTATTTTTAAATGGTATTTTACTTCGTTTAACAGATGACTTTACATTAAACAGCGTAACTGGTGCTATTACATTCCTGGCAACGCCTGGATCAAATGACACAATTGAAGTAATACTAACTGGCGATGCTGATTTAGTTGGTCTAGAATTACTTGGTATTGAAAACCATGATCTAATTACAGTTGATAGTAGTGGTAATGTAACACTACAAGGCGAACTAGATATGGCTAGTAACAAAATTGTTAATGTTACAGATCCAACTTCAGCACAGGATGCCGCTACTAAAGCATATGTAGATTCTGTTGTTACTGCCGCAGATTTAGATATTGCTGGTGATTCTGGCACAGGTGCCGTAGATTTAGATAGTCAAACATTTACTATTTCAGGAACTGCTAATGAAATAGAAACAGCCGCTAGTGGACAGACTATTACAATTGGATTACCATCAACTATTACTACTAATGTTACTGGTAATTTAACAGGTAATGTTACTGGTACAACCAGCAGTATATCAAATCATAGTACAACAGACTTGACAGAAGGTACTAATTTATATTATACAAATGCTAGAGCAGATGCTCGCATTGCGTTACAAGTAGGTGCTAATTTAGATCTTAGTAGTAAAACTACAACTGACTTAACAGAAGGTACAAATCTATACTATACTAACGCCAGAGCAGATGCTCGTATAGCAGCCGCTAGTATTACTGATCTTAGTGATGCTGACCAAACAGTACGCACTACAGATAATGTAACCTTTGGAAATATTACCACCACAGGTTATATAGCTGGCCCAGCAGTATTAACAATTGATCCAGCAGGTGTTGGAGACAATACAGGTAAAGTTGTTATCGCAGGCGACTTACAAATAGATGGTACAACCACTACTATTAATAGTACAACAGTTAGTGTAGATGATTTAAACTTAACACTAGCAAGTGGTGCTGCAAATGCTAGCGCAGCAAACGGCGCAGGAATAACCATAGACGGAGCAAGTGCTACATTCACATATGTAAGCGCAAGTGACCGTTGGACAATGAATAAAGACTTGGCTACTGATTTAGTAGGCAATGTTACTGGAAATGTAAGTGGTAGTGCTGGAACAGTAACTAGTTTAAGTAATCGTAGCGTAGGCGATCTTAGTGATGTAGATATTACTACAACAGCTCCAACTAACAATCAAGCACTTGTATGGGACAACGCAAATGGAAAATTTATTCCTGGAGATAGTTTTAGTCAAAGTGACTTTGATACTGCTTTCACATCAAAAGACACAGATGATTTAAGTGAAGGTACAACTAATTTATACTATACTAACGCCAGAGCAGATGCTCGCATTTCTGCAGCTGACACAGATGATTTAAGTGAAGGTTCAACTAATTTATATTATACAAATGCTAGGTTTGATACAAGATTCACAGCTAAGTCAACAACTAATTTATCTGAAGGCACAAACTTATATTACACAAATGCCAGAGCAGATGCTCGTATTGCGGCAGCTAGTATTGATGACTTAACTGATGTAGATATTACTACAGCGGCACCAACTAATAATCAAGTACTTGTTTGGGATAATGCCAATAGTAAATTTATTCCTGGAGATGCGGCGGCAGACTTTACAGATTTAACTGGAAAAATTGCAGCTTCACAAATACCTAACAGTATTATCACAAGCGCAATGTTAGATCCAACAAATGTCTTTAGTCAAGAATTTACAGCAAATGGTTCAACAAGCGCATTTACTTTAAGTACTGATCCTGGAAGTAAAAATGCGATACAAGTTTTTATTGATGGCGTTCCTCAACGTGCTAGTAACTATACAGTAGTAGGTACAACTCTTACATTAGGTGGTACCCCAGTTAATGGACAAGTTGTAGAAGTTCGTGGATATGGTATAGGTATAGCAGTTGGTACAGTAGCAGATGACAGCATCACAGGACCTAAATTACAAGATGGTACAATTACAGCTGATAAAATTTCATCAGCTGCTTATGCTAGTCAGACATTTACTGGCGACAATTCAACAACCGCATTTACTCTAAACAACGATCCAGGAACTGCGCAAGCACTGCTAGTAATGGTAGAAAATGTTATACAAGAACCAATTGAAAATTATACAACTAGTGGTACCACATTAACATTTACAGGCGTACCAGCTCTTAACGCAAGAATTTATGTGCGCTATTTGGGCTTGCCACTCAACAACACTACACCACCTAATGACAGCGTAACAAATGCAAAATTAAATTTAACATATACTAGTAACCAGTATACAGGTGATAATACTACAACCGCATATACAATTGCTAGTGGACACACAATAAATAGTGTACTAGTAGTATTAGATGGTAGTATTTTACCACCAGCTGATTATAGTATTAGCGGAACAACATTAACATTTGGTAGTGCGCCACTAACTAGCCAAAGTATAGATATAAGGTACATGCCAGTATGAGTAAGAGTAGAGTAAGAAATTTAGTTGACTATAAAAGTCAAACATCAGATTTAGACGGTGATGAAACACGTAATTTAACCATAAGTGGCACAGTTATCGCAGGCGCAATTGATAGTCCAAATACTCCAGATGTTAATTTAACAATTGCACCTGAAGTACTTGAGATACAGGTTGCTGCGCCAGAAGCTAGTCAAGACATCATGTGGAAATGGACTTGGGAACAGAGTACACTTCCATATGCTCGTAGAACTATTACCAATTCAGGTGAATTAAATGTTCCGTTATATAAACAAGGCACATATGTAGTTAATAACTTCGCAGCATATGATGTCTACGGAAGTATGACACAAACGCACGGTTTGTTTTTGAAGTGGATCAAAAGTGCAGGTAGTGATAACTTGGTTAGTTGGGCAACCAGTACTGGACCAATTAGCGACACACATCCAAGTATCAATGACGGAGCCGCAACAGACGTACAGCGCATTACAGTTAATGTACCAACCACCATTATCCCTCCTAGCTTAACACCCCCAAGTGTATCGTATACAGTAACTAACACTGTCAGTGGCAGTTATACATTTAGTGGTAATGCTAGCGGCTATAATCCAAATCTGGGACCGTTTTACCGTGGTGGAACGTACACTATTAATATTACAGCCAGTGGGCATCCGTTTTATTTCACAACAGACAATGGTACTAATTTTAGTGCTGGCACCTATTTTGGTGAATACACAAGTGGTGTAACTGGAAGCAGAAATGATACTGGCAGTATAACATTTACTGTGCCTGCTGACGCACCTGATACACTTTATTATCAATGTGGAAACCACTCAGCAATGAGAGGTGAGATTACTGTCAAGGATTTGGCTGTTGAAACAAACATCAACGGAAATTATGTTGTTTATTTCCAGCACACACAAGAAGGTCACGCCACACCAGTTGAACTAAGACCAATTCCAAGTCTTGTTAATCAGATGTGTCTGGTGTATGACACTGCAAGTGGTAAATTTGTACCACAGGACTTGGCCACGTATGTGGAAAATACTCCGTCATTCGAAAACAAGATTCGTGAAGTAGCTGGTACAGCAGAATTAGTTGTAGCAGATGGTAGCGCAGTTATTGCCAAAGTTACAGTATACGATGACAGCACATATTTACCACTCACAGGAAATAATGCAGGCGACCAGGCATTTGCTACTGATACAGACATCCTGTATATTTGGGATGGTTCGGCTTGGCAACAAGCCGGGTCATCAAATAGTGATGACTTAACAGAAGGTAGTAAAAATTTATTTTTTACAGATGACCGAGCAGATGCCCGTATAGCCGCTGCTACCGCAACTGACTTAACTATAACAGGTGATGTCACAGCTACTACTGTTAATGCTACTACTGTAGACCTAGGTGATTGGACAATTACCGAAGCATCTGGTTCTTTACTCTTTGCAACTCAAGGTGTAACTAAAATGAAACTAGATCCGGCTGGTAACTTAGATGTTGTTGGTAATATTAATTCTAGTGCTTACATATACTCAGCCTCAGCATTAATAGTTAATGGAAAAACCCCACCATTAGCATTTGATTTTGTGAATAGTTATTATAGAAATAGCGGTAATGATAGTACATTTGCTAATAGTATAAACCATTCTCGAGCAAGTGGTGCTACAATGACAAACAGCTCTGGATTAGTTGTGACTGTAGGCAGTGGTGTTCCTAGGCTAGGTCATCACGTCTGGAGTGGTTCAGCTTGGGTTAACGAAGGCATCCTCCACGAGAGTGAAGCTCGGACTAACATTGTGACGTATAGTAATGACTACACCAATTCAAGTTGGATAAAAACCCGAAGTACTATTACTACAAATGCTGGATTGTCTCCTGACGGAACATTAAACGCAGACAAACTTATTCCAGACGCCCAATATAATAATCATAACCAACTGTTTACTGCAAATTTGCAAAATGCGGCTGATAATTACTCATTCTCTGTTTACGTTGCTTCTGCTGGTTACGGCTTTGCTACAGTAAATACTGGGACGCATTGGACATCGGATTACTACGGTGTTGTTATTGACTTATCTAATGGCACTAAAACAGCAACGTACACGAATGGCGCACAAACAGATAAGTCGTGTACAGTTGAGGCTGTAGGTTCTTTTTACAGAGTTACAATAAGCGGAAATGGTGAGAAATACTATTTTGTAGGTGCTTCTGACACGGGAACATTCACCCCTCATTCTTATGGGCTTAAAGCGTTTGGTGGTGACGGTACTTCGGGTATCCTTGTCTACGGCGCACAACTAGAACTAGGATCAACCTCATCAAGCTACATCCCCACAAACGGAGGAAGTGCAACAAGGGCGGCAGATATACTAACAGTCTCTGCAGCTAAGATGCCTTGGCCTGCTATTAGCGACTATGTTGAAACTACAGGAACTGAATTGATTACTAATGGTGATTTTTCAACAAGTGATCTTTCACTATGGACTGTACTTAGTGGTAATACCATTTCCATAGTGAATGGTAGACTTAGAGTGACAAGAGATGGTAGTATAAACACTTATGGTGGAGTAACGACTGATTTGGATGTAACAGTAGGTTCATATTACCAAATAACAATTGAATGTATATCCGGATCAATTAGTTCAGTGCACAGAGCACGTAATACATATAGCGGCGGTTATTACGGTGATAATCAACCTAGTGGAACTTATCATTTTAAAGCCACACATTCCACCCTGCGTATTGATTTGGGTTCTTTTAGCGGTGCCAATTCAGGGTATTTTGAATTCGACAACATCTCATTAAAAGAGATTGATCCCCCTACAGTGTCTATCCAGATGCAAGGCAAGACGACTTATGCTGATATTGGTGATGATAATGGTAAATTCTTTAACTGGCAGTTAGACACCGACAACAATTTTTACGCAATGCTTTCGACATACCAAGCAAGAACAGGGGCAATTTATTGGATTCAAGAAGC
>OJEU01000002.1_pt1 | contig 105090 bp, 167 predicted proteins | sample 1593791 | NCBI WGS metagenome assembly OJEU01 (sample SAMN05416711, study PRJEB24817) | seawater metagenome | isolation source: Sea water | place: Canada:Atlantic | collected 2013-07
CCCTGAAACACGGGCTGGCTTTGTAGCTTTTGATTTGTTTTATCGGTTAGGGATGCAGAGTAAACCAAAAGAGTACAAGCACTTTGTTGATAGTCAATATTTTAGTGCGTTTGTAAAGTTTGGAAGCTATTGTATTAACACCAAGGTAATTGACCCTGAAGCATACACACGTTGGTTGGTACGCAAACAAGCAAAGCTCAGAGACTGGGCAACTGACACAATGTATATGTTGTTTGTAAAAGAACACTTAAAGAAAGAAACAGTTGATCGTGCCCTAGAACGATTTATCGAGCAAGCAAGTAAGACAGCCTATTTTGATACGTTTTGGGAAAGTGCTGGTGGTTATGTTATTGCTGACTGGGTTGAGAGTGGTAAAATCTCTCCTTGGTTAGTTATATGTAGTAACCGAGCACAAGCAGCACTGAATAGCATGAACGAAGAATGCTTTAACCGTGTAGCAAATAGTATTGATCCAGCACACTGGGGCAAAAAAACAAAACAACAACCACAGGATTGTTCCTGGGTTAGACATATTATCGACGGAGAGAAACATGATTAAAGCATATAACACAGTAATAGAATTTTTTAAAGAGAGTTATCGACTTTCCAAAGTGGCGTTTTACTGTGAACTAGCAGAAGCTATTATGTTAATTGGCGCCAGTGCGGTGCTAACATTTACAGTACTTGCGCCTGCTACTAAAATCTTCATACCAATGTATTTGGTTGGCAGTGTACTAGGTGTAATAAGTACAAGTATACGTAAAGCTGGATTTGCTATGGTATTAACACTATGGTTTGTTGTAATGAATAGCATTGCTATGGTACAACTATTTTTAATGTAGGATAAAACATGCCAGATATTGATTTAGATTTCGCAGACAGAACACAGGCACTAAGTAAAATTAAGCATGTGACTGCTCGTATAAAAGATAGAAAACATAACACTGGTGTGTATGCGCATCGTGTTCCTGTGGATCCGTATACTGGATTATGTACATTGGATCACAAAACAGCAGATGAAACTGGATATTTTAAGTTAGATGTCCTGAATGTAAGTATATACAAAGACGTTAAAGACAATGAACACTTAACACAATTAATGGAAAGAGAACCCCTATGGCAACTTCTAGAACATACGGACTTCAGCGACAAAGTCTTTCACCTAAGCGGGCACAGCGAGTTATTAAAACAATTAAAACCGCACTCGGTAGAACAGTTAGCATCAGTGCTAGCGATGATACGGCCTGCGAAACGCCATCTTGTCAACGAAACGTGGCAAACGATAAACGAACAAGTATGGAAGAAGCCAGCTGGTAACGAATACTACTTTAAGAAAAGTCATGCCCATTCTTACGCAATGGCGTGCATAGTACATATCAACTTGATATGTGAGCAATTAGGATATTAACATGGATGAAACAAAATTTGTAAGCGACATACACGAAACAGGATTTACCTTATGGGAAGGTAGATTTGATCCAGAATGTATTGAAGAATTAAATACCTGGGCTGCTGAACATTACCCACCAGAGCGTGGACACGACAAGAACATGAAATGGTTTGGATGGGAAACTCTTAAAGACATGACACCAGAAGCGATTGCTGAAGTTGATTGGGCATACTACTGGACTGACGAACCCAAAGGTAATCACTTTATTGATAACATTATTAAGCCAGACTTGGGCAAGTGCGCAGATGCGGCATTTGGCGAAGGCAATTGGGAATGGTATATGTGTGACTTTATTGTACTACACCCTGGCATGAATTTTATACGTCCTCATATTGACACACCATATAGATTTAAAGAGTTTAAGTATACAGAAGGTTTACTGGGATTACAATTTATGGTAATGTTGTGTGACTTTGATGAAAACAATGGAGCAACTGGATATGTTCCTGGTTCACACAAATACATTTACGATTATTATCAAAATATGTATGCTGACAAGAGTGTGTTTGACTTATTCTTTATGGACAATTATAAACAACACCAAGGACCAAAAGGTAGTTTTGTATGTTGGCATCCAAAAGTTATGCACAGCACAATGCCTAACCACAGTAATGAAATTAGGCGTGGGCTATTGTTACATGCTGCTGAAAAGAAAACTGCTAGACGTTTAAGAACTGTTGATCCGCAAAAGAACGCAATTTTACGTACTAGTTAGATTTTCTTACTAGTTGAATATTTCTGCGTTTGACTCTTTTTTGTATAATGTTACTCAAGCTAATAGTTGGACCATGAACAATTTGAAAATCTTTAAGGCTAAATGTTACTAATGACGTTCGGTATCTTTCCCAACGACTTTTAAAAATAATGTTAATGGGGATCATTCTGTTTGTCCCCCACCACCATTCTTCTCCTAGATCTAAAAATTCACGTTTTAACTCTGTGCTTTTAATATTGTCAAAACAATACATGCTTGCCAGATATTGATCAACATTTTGCATGATGCCAACGTATTCATTGCCGCCGTATGCTACAAGAGTTAAAAAAGGAAAGTCTTCTAGCAGTTTCTGATATTTTTGTGGTATATGTGTCATGTTATTACTTATTACAATAAATACTACTGGAGATACAAACATGAATTATCAAGCTACAGCATACAGTTATAATCAACGAAGTGAAATTTTACTGCCAACAAGACGTGGCACAACCTATTATGGAGCACAAAATCATAAGCCGTTAATTGCTTATGAAGGTGTAACTAATGATTTCGAATTCTTTGTAACTGATACTAATCGTAAGCCAGTAGATATCGTAAATAAAACCTTTGTTGCTGGTATAATCAATCGGTCAACTAAAACTGTTTCAGTATCAAAAACTCTTGTTTCTCTAGATACCGACAGTGGATCGCTATTAATGCGCCTTACAGAAGCTGACCTAAGTAAATTGACTCCTGCTTTATATGATATTACTATTACTTATACTGATTTAGATAGCAACAAATTTGGCTTATATAGTGATCAAAATGCTCGCTTAACTTATGTATTAGAAGTTAAAGCTGGCATAGCCACCATTAAGCCAAGCTCTATTAGCACTACATTTGTTAATAACACCAGTTCTGAGTTTCCTAGCACAGGACAAACTGAAAATAGTGACGGAACAAATACTGCAGTAATATATACAACTAACTTTAGTGGAAAGTTTTATGCGGAAGGTTCACTTGAAACTAGCCCTGCTGCTCGTGATTGGTTTGAGATACAACTAGATCCAGAAAATGCTGAAAACTATTGGACATTTGATAGCGCAAGTGGCCTAGAAGCATTTACTTGGGATGGTATGTTTATGTGGGTAAGATTCCGTTATATTCCTCATAATAATAACACAGGAACACTTGACAAATTACTATATAGAGCGTAATATAGTTATATGATAGTTTTAGATTTCGTACGTCAGAGTATTCCTGGCGGTTGGAAACAATCGCCCAGTGGATGGATCAGTGGAAACTGCCCCATGTGTAGAGCTCGTGGACACACGGCTGATACTAGAAAACGTGGCGGTGTCATGTTTCAGGATGACCGAGTACAATACAACTGCTTTAATTGTAATTATAAAACAGGTTGGAGTCCAGGTAAACGAATCAACAAAGCACTTAATGACTTGTTAGTATCTTTTGGTGTTGATCCAGCGCAAATCCAACGAGTAAATTTTGAACTACTTAAAGAGAATGAAAGCCCAGTAGTTGAGTTCTTAACGGCAACTGAGAAAAAAGTTGCGGCTAAGATAACTTGGCAACCAGCAGATCTGCCAAAGGACGCAGTTACACTTAATGAAGTAGACACTGACAAACTAACAGCAAGTCAGTTAGAAGCATTTATGCGAGCAGTACAGTATATTGAAGACAGAGGCATGAGTTTCCATTCAGAATGGTTGTGGACGCCATACAGTCATTTTAAAAATCGTGTAATACTTCCGTTTAGTTATAAAAGGCAAGTAGTGGGATATACTGCTCGTTGGACAGGTACTCCTCCTGACAAAACTACACCAAAATACTATCATCAGATGCCCAAGCATTTTGTTTATAATTTAGATGCGCAACATAAACATAAGTATGTAATTGTAACTGAGGGACAAATGGACGCACTACTGGTTAACGGTATTGCTACTAGTGGTAATACTCCCAGTGATGTACAATGCGATATTATTGATGATCTTAAAAAAGAAGTAATACTTGTTCCTGATGCTGATAAAGCAGGCGGTGATTTAGTTAAAACAGCCATCCACCGAGGCTGGAATGTGAGCTTCCCTCCTTGGGAAGATTGTAAAGATGCTGCAGACGCAGTAGAAAAATATGGTAGGTTATTTACAGTAAAGAGCATACTGGATAGTGTTGAAACAAACAGTACTAAAATTCAGTTACTTGCTCGATCATACTGTAAAGATTAAGGATAAATTATTTGAAACCAATAGGCGTTTACGGTAAATTAGATTCAGAATGGAAAACATCGTTTGCTTGGTTACCAGTATATAGTGATGAGTCAAACAAACGTATTTGGTTGACAAGATACTGGATGTATGTTATAAAAATAGATAATGACGGTTTTGTTCCACGTAAGAATAAAAGCTGGCAACTGATCTACACTCGAGAGGAATACATATTGAAGAAGTTACGTAATGAGTGAAGAATACACAGAAGATTTGCAAAAGCTGTTCATTGAGTTTTTACTTGCTGACAAGGACTTGTTTGTTCGGTGTAATGCTATTACTAGCAGTAAGTTTTTTACTCGCAAGTATCAGCCTGTGGTAGACTTTATACAAGAACATGTGGAAGGCTACAGCGATTTACCTACACATGAGCAAATTAAAGCTAAAATTAGAATTGAATTTGACGATGTAAGATCAAAGATTACAGATGACCACAAAAAGTGGTTTATGGACGAGTATGAAAAGTTTTGTAGACACAAGGCACTTGAGGGTGCTATCCTGGAAAGTGCTGACAAACTAGAGCGACATGAGTACGGAAGTGTTGAGCAACTTATTAAAGACGCAGTTGGCATTGGGCTTGCTAAAGACCTTGGGCTTAACTACTGGGCCGATCCAGCAGGACGTATTCAAAGCATCAAAGACAACCGTGGACAAAACAGTACAGGGTGGGAAAGCCTTGACAAGATACTATATGGTGGATTTAATCCAGGCGAACTTAACATCTTTGCTGGTGGATCCGGTAGTGGTAAAAGTTTGTTTATGCAGAACATGGCACTCAACTGGAGTTTGGCTGGCAAGAATGTAGTATATGTAAGTTTAGAGCTTAGTGAAGAACTATGTAGTATGCGTATTGATGCTATGGTTACAAACCAGAGTACTAAAGACGTAATGCGGAACGCTGATGACACAGCACTTAAAGTACGTATGGCAAGTAAAAAAGCTGGTGTATTACAAGTAATTCAAATGCCTAACGGTGCTACAGTTAACGATGTTAAAGCATATATCAAAGAATTCCAGATACAAAACGAAATTAAAATTGATGGATTATTTGTAGACTATTTGGATCTTATGATGCCTGTTAGCGTTAAAGTTAATCCAAGTGATCAGTTTATTAAAGACAAGTATGTAAGTGAAGAACTACGTAACTTAGCTATTGAGCTTAACATATTGTTTGTTACAGCCTCGCAACTTAACCGTGGTGCTGTTGATGAAGTAGAGTTTGACCACAGTCACATTGCTGGTGGTATTAGTAAGATTAACACAGCAGACAACTTAATTGGTATCTTTAGCTCAAGAGCAATGCGTGAGCGTGGCAGGGTACAGATCCAGTTTATGAAAACACGTAGTAGTAGTGGTGTTGGATCCAAGCTAGACTTGGGCTATGATATGAATACACTTAGAATTACAGATTTAGATGAGGATGAACAAGGTGAAGATGGACAAGTAGCAAGCATTTATCAGAATTTAAAAAACAAGGCTACTGTTAGTCCCGCAGGGCAAGAATCAGTACAGCCAGCAACCACAGCAGTTGATAATGCCGACAGGCTAAAAAACTTATTAAAACGTAGGGAGTAAGTTAAGTGTTAAAACATCAGCGCCGTTGACCTTATCTGTATCTAAAGTATGATGTACGAACAACGGGCAGGAGTTAGTAAGCCTGGAAGTCGCCCGCATCCCATAGTTGGTAATATTCTTATATGCTATGGATCCTAAGTTCATGATCAGGAAGTGCAAAGTTGCCATAAGTTCTATCCGCCAATGTTTTAACACCGATATTTATAAATAGTAGTAACATGAAAAGACAAACTAGATCAATTTTAGAAGAAATTAATGCTATGTCTCCTAAACAAGACAAGAAGCAAATTGTGGAGTCAAATGCTGAACAAGTAATTGTAACTGCGATAAATTTAATGGAACTGATTACTGAGACATTTGATGCCCAAACAGCGGCAGACTTAAACAAGCGTCTCATTAACAGTATCAAAACTAAAGATCCTCGTAAGTTTGCCAGAGGAGTATCAAAAATTGAAGATCCAAGACATACTAGGCGGTAGTAGTAAGCGCAAAATTAGACGTGGCAGTCGTATTAAACGACTACGCAGAGAAGACTCGCATAGCCTTCATGAGGGTGGTAACATCTTTGATGGTACATCTGACTTTGATCATGAAATGATTCCAGCAATTATGAAATCTATTAATGGTGTATTACAAAAAGTTAATGCAACTGCTATTCCCATTGGGTCAGGTGCTACACCAACACCTGGTAAAATTAGTGGCGACTTGGATATGATTGTAGACGTGGATCAACTCCGCAGTGAATACAACATGCCAGATGAAAAAGATGCTGTTATTAGAAAAAAACTAAGACAAACTTTTGACTTAGCAGGATTTGAAACAGGACAAAGTGGCACTAGTGTACACGTTAAAGTCCCAATGGGAGACCATTCACACCAAGTTGATATTATGGTTGTACCAAATGCAGCTAATGCGGCACAATTCCACACACATGCCATTCCACAAGGCTCACCTTTTAAAGGTGTTAACAAGCATCAGATGCTTAGTATTATTGCTAGAGAAAAAGCTATGCTGTGGAGTAACTATGTTGGGTTGTTTAAACGTTTACCTAATGGTAAGAAAGATCCAGATGGATTTATTACAAGTGACATTAATGAAATTGCAAAACTATTATTAGGCCCTAATGCCCGCAAAGAAGATATGGGCAGTGTTGAATCTATCGTAAAAGCATTGGGTAAAGAAGGCGAAGAGCTACTAGCAAACATTCGTGCAAATGATCCCAACTGGAAAGAAAAAAGCTAATGAGAGCCCATGAGATACTTACAGAAGCAGCCAAGGTAGGGCGTGAATACCAACACCTCGAAGACCTTGTGTTTGCTGAAGGCAGCGCCGGCGCATTGCGAGCAGCGACTATATTACAACGGCTCGGACAAGATTCAAACGATGTAGCTATTAAGTGGGACGGAAATCCAACAATTTATTGGGGCAGAGAGCCAGACGGTACATTTGTGTTAACTGGCAAAAACGGCTGGGGCAAAAACAAAAGTACTAGCAGTGACGATCTAAAATCATTTGTTATGAGTACTGGCAAAGGCGAAGACTGGAGAACAGAGTTCGCTAACAACATGGGTGACGTGTTTTCATTAATGGAACGTAACACACCAGATGACTTACGTGGTTATGTATATGGTGACTTATTGTATTCTCCAAGTAAACCATTTGCTGAGAAAGACGGCGCATATCATTTTGAACCAAACAGTGTAATGTACAGTGTTGTGAGTTCAAGTGACCTTGGCAGACGTATTGGCGCTAGTCAAATTGGCATAGCAGCACACAGTTACTATGATGACTTTGGCAGTAAATCTGGAACTAGTATTAAAGACACAAACCGTTTAAATACTAATGACGTAGTGGTGCTTGGACAAACATATGTTCCGCATCAAGCTAAAGTAGACACCAGCCAAGTACAAGAAATTATGGCTAATGCTAAGTCAAACGCACAACTAATTGATGGATGGCTAACACCTGAACAAGGGTTAAGCAACAAGGGCGGCATTATTTACACTTATGTAAACCAAATGGTTAAACAAGGTAAACTAAACCAGTTACAAACTGGCTTTTACGACTGGCTTAAAACAAGTAAAGTAAGTCAAGGACAACAAGCAAAGCTAATGGCTGGCGACGACAAAGGATTGTCAGCAATCCTTGGATTAGTGGTACAGATTATGACTATTAAAAACAACTTAATTGACCAACTAGACAGCGCACAAGCAGACGTAACAGCAAACACAAAAGGACAACCTGGCGGTGAAGGCTATGTGGTAGGCAGAGACAAGATTAAACTAGTACCACGCCATCGTTGGACACCAAATCTGTAAGGATTATAAATAATAGTATGGAAAAACAATACACAGCAAAGCAATGGTCAGAAATTGAAGGCGGACACACTATGAGTGAATCCACCCCACAGTCCCAGTACGGATTTATTGGAAGCCTCAATGAAAGTAGACTTTACAGAACACGTCAACAATTAGACGCCGCAGATATGCGTGGTGTTATGGACTTTGCCTTTAATACTATCGTGACATTACATATACTTGCTAGTGATCCTAAAACAGCACCAATTGCCCAGCAGTACGCAACCCGCACACTGGCAAATGGAGCAAACTTTAAGCAGTATAGACAAGGTGGATCAGATTTATATCAAGCGTTACATAAAATTATGTCTGACCCAGCAGTGGGAAACAGAGTACCAGATATGCAACTTAAACAGTATTTGCGCCAGATGGCCGCTGGTAAACCAGCCGCTGGTTCTGGTAGCTTCCTAATGAGATTAGAACGTGGTCTTGCTATCAATGAAAGCCAATACAAAAGTATGAGACGTTTAGCCGCTGATTGGGCAAAATTAAACTCAAGTCAACGTGGTCTTGTCGCAACAAAAATGCTGCACTATTACCGTACTCATGCTATACGTAGTGAATTGTATGAACCATTTAGAGCATACGCAAAAGGTGGTGGAATGGTATTACAAAATATCGACAACGCAGAGAAGACAACAGTTGCCAAACGAATAGCAGCGAAAGCGGCAGTGGGTGCTGCGGCATTTACTGGTGGGTTTGTAGCTGGACGAGCTTTTGGCAAAAGCCTCTGGAACTAAGGTGACACTTGCCAGAAAATTACACAGCCTATACGCTAGTAGACATTACATACACGAGTAATATAAATCATCGATCTAAAAATACTATAGCGTATAACCAAACCCAAAATACGAATACTATTATACAGCTAGCTGGCATACGAAGCCAGCCTGTATCCTTTGCTGTGACTAAGTTTGAAGCACAAGATCTAGCTGAATACCGCTTCGGAAAGCAGTTTACCGGACTACATAGTGTGTGGAAATTTAAGTTTGCAGTAGAGCATAGTGGAGTGTTTAACTTAAACACCAATCCAGTACATTTTCTAATCCAAGATTTTGATGGTGTTGCTTTTACTCCTTACTTGGGGGAAACTGTTAATTTTTCATCTAGTACATTTGAAACAATTGACCCCAAACTGTTAAACATATACTTTACGTTTAGTGAGTAACTACTAAATACTATTACACAAAATTAGGCAAACACACTTTTGGCAACTATATAAATTAAAACTAAAACTAATACGACATCAAATGAATTAACATATAGGAAAGCTGCTATTAATATAATGTACGAGAACATTAAAGAAATGGCAAGTAAAATAACATGTCAGTCCAAAGTATCCAAACTACTCAATTAGAGCGAACCAATTTAGAAGCACACGTTGACCTGTGCGCCGAGAGATATCGTGTGTTAGAAGAAAAAGTGAATAATATCGAAAATAGACTTGATAGTATAGAAAAATCAGTGGCCACAGGGCGTGAAGATACTATTAGGGAATTTTCAAAGCTGCGTGAAGATAATTTGCGAGCAAGCGCAACAACAAACAAAATTATGATGGGTACAGCAGGTTCAATCCTTGTAGGTATACTAACTGTAGTAGCTGCAATCGTAATGACGTAAAAAACTCATAAATAACTATATGAACTTAAATGAATTCACATCAGAAGAGCCTGTTGTAGAAGCACAGTTAGTCTGGGCTCGCAAAGGCACTAAACTTGTACGCAAGTATCGTTGTAGCGTGGGCCAGCGTAAAGGCAGAGTCGTAAGTGATCCTGCGCAGTGTAGCAAGCCAATTGATATTAAAAAACGAATGACTCTAAGAAAAACTAAAGCTCGTATGGGTGGCAGAATGGCAAAGAAGTCAAATAGAACTAAAAGAATGAACCCAGCAAGTAAAGCAGTTCAACGGTTAAACAAGGTAAAGTAAAATGAAAATTTTTGAAGTAACTGAAAATAACAAGACCTGGATGAAAGACGGCGTCGAGATGTGTAGCAAAGATTGTTGTGGCGCACCAGTTACTGAATGTACTTGTGGTCCAGAATGTAAACATTGTGATTGCTATAAAATTAATGAAGCTGGTTATGGTATTAGACAAGGTGTAGCTGCCAATCGAAAAGCTAACACTGCTATGACTAATACAGTCAAGCGTCAAACCAACACATATGCGAATCAAGGCAGAGAAGCTGAAATTAAACAAACTCATGCCATGCGTAAAGAGATACGCAGAACCAACAAAGCACCTACTGGTGTACCAGCTCGTATGTTAATGCCACAAACTCCAGCAGGACCAGGACAATGAGAGCAATAATTACAAAAGGCGGGTTCCCAACATTCGTCAACATTCGTGAAAGTGAATTTTTAGATAGCTACTTTACTGAAGATATTATAGTAGAGAGAACTGGATTTACTGAACGTGAAGCACACATCGCTCAAAACTTAGTTAGCCGTGGTGTACTAGACAAAGTAGTTAATCAAGGAACTGCTGGTTATAAACTTAATGTTAACAACTATGGAAAAATGTAATGTCTTTCAAAAACCAATCATTGTACGATATTTTAACTTCACAGGTGGCAGAAACTACAGCTGACCTTGTTGAAGCAGCCACTCACGATATAAATTTACACGTTGCGATGACACAGGAAATACGTGAATCAAGTGTTACTGTACAGAATTATAAAATTGATATTGTATTGAAGGAATTTGCTGGACGCAAAAAGAAGTTCTACAATATTATTGAAACATCAACAAACGAAATTATACACCAAGAACTTGCCCTGTTTGAAACTGCCATGGGCATTGTTAAAAAGTACATGACAGGAAAACCTGGCATTAAAGATTTAGAAAATTACGACAACGAATACAATAATGCGTTATACGAAACTTGGGCACATCAAACTCGTGCCCGTCAACCTGGCGCATTTCAAGATGTTGCTGTGGCAAAAGCCAGCAGAGCAAAACAAAAACTACACGAAGCAAAACAAAAAATATTAAAACGTTTGTAAGTGTAGATTTGTATAAATATAATAAACGGGGAATTAAAACATGTATTTAAACGACTTAAACTCAGCCGCCCATAACGTAGTAAAAATTAACAAGATCCTTGCGAATACGTTCGGACACAATGTTGATATTGCGGAAATGAGCACAGATTCATTGGGGCGTATGCTAACTACGACCAATGCGAAAATTGTACAAATTAAAGAAAGTGATTTAACTTATTGGGATAATCCAACATATAATAAGTTGAATTTAATCTCACATTCTTTGACTACATACATCAAAGAAGTAGCGCCAGCCAGAGCAGACGGCAAGGCCCTAAAAGTAAAAATTAAAGAGTCAGCAGAACTAGAGCAGGCAGAAGTACTACTAGCAGCACAAGAGTTAGTTGACGAGCTACAAAAAATGGTTGAAGACTTAGCAGAAATGCAAGTACAAAAACTAATGCCAATTGTTGACGCAATGAAAGAGCAAATGGGCTTTGATCAAGCTGAAGCATATAACGCATCAGCAGAAGCAGCACTTGCTGGACTATTAGCTCAAGCTAAAGACGCAAAAGGCCAATTGGAAAATGCGACACTAACAGCACGTGGCGAAGCACCAGCACAAGCGGCACCAACAGACATGGGTATGGAACCAGAAGTAATGGACGCACCAGACATGGGTGACGAGTTTACTGGTGACGGCGCAGCTGCAGGCGAAGATAACGCTCTTGGACGTGAACTTAAAGGCGAAAGTGCCATTAACAGCATGGAGAAAGATGCGTTAGCTGAAAAAAAGTTTCTAGAGAGTAAAGGTAAGCTCTTGAAAATGGTCGAGAACGGTGAAATGACTCACGACGCATTCAACAATATTATCCATGATTTAGGTGGAAGAACTGCGTAATGTTAATAAATGAAGTAATGAGCGAAGGTCAAGATTATGTGCTAAACGGCGTTGAGGAACTCATCGTCCGAGCAAAGGCACGTGGATTGACCAAGCTCAATACTCCAGCAATGCTTGCGAAACTAGAAGCAGGTGGCTATTTTATTGACATGAAAAGCCTAGTACGTTTACTTAATACGATCAACGCAGTTGGCAGTGCTAACAAAGAAGAAATCAAATTGGATACGGCACTTCCCCCGGGTGCCGATCCAAGAGATGACACTGTAAGCAAAATGGCTTCCAAACAACTTACTAAGAAAGATAAGAAACTATGAGTTATTCAGTTAGCGCACAGCAAGCAAGAACAACAGCAAGAAATGATTTAACCATTTTTGATGAAACGTCTGCGTTAATGAGACAAGTTATAGTTGATGCTGGTACTGGATTATACCAAACAGTTGTACTTGACGGAACTACAATGACTGAAAGTGACCCAACACCAACTGCTGATGCGCTAGCATATTACAGTGTATGGCAAGGCCTTACATCTGACGCTGCTAAATCTGACCAAATGAAGCAAGTTATTACTTATTTTGAGAACCTTGGTTATACTATTGCCCGACAAACAAATACTATTACAAATAGTACGTTCAAATGGGTAATTAACTATTGACACTGTAGTATGATAATGCTATAGTACATATATGTTAAATATTACAACTCCATACCCGTATAAAGAATTTAAACGCAAAAGTGTAAACGGTAAACGTTTGTACGAAAATCCCTATGGCGAGCCAGTACCTAGTGTAACAACTATTCTGGATAAAACCAAGCCTTGGGAAAAAGTCCAGGCTCTTAATAACTGGAAGAAGCGTGTAGGTGCTGAAAACGCACAAAAAATTGTAACAGAAGCAGCTAACGTTGGCACACAGATGCACAACATGTTAGAGGCATGGACTAAGAACGAGGAGTATACTGGAGACAGTACACTTCAAAGTCGTCTAATGGCTGACACTGTTAAAAGCAATATTGAAAATGATTTAGATGAGATTTGGGGTAGTGAAGTAAACTTGTGTTATCCACAATTATATGCTGGCACAACTGATCTGGTTGGTTTGTATAAAGGACAACCAACAATCATGGATTTTAAGCAAACTAACAAACCTAAAAAACGTGAATGGATTGATGACTATTTTATGCAAGCGGCTGCTTATGGCATGGCGCATAATGAAATGTTTGATACCAAGATTGAACGTGCTGCTATCTTTATGTGTAGTAGGGATTGTGAATGGCAATTATGGGAAGCTGGTCCAGATGAGTTTGCTGAATGGACAGAAAAATGGGCTAAAAAGGTCCAACAGTTCTATAATTTGACATAAATATATTATAGAGGAAACACAAATGGCAGATACAAGAATCAGTAAAATTAAAGTAAGACAAGGCGACTTCACAGACTTGCCAATGTTAGATGCGGGCGAACTAGGTTACGCAACTGATAACCATAGACTGTTTGTTGGTAACACTACTATTAGTGTAGGCACAGGTAATGGCGTAATTAACACATTTGTTGTTCCAACTACATTAAATGCCAATGGAGTCATTGGTGTATTTGTTGCTGGCGCACAAGTAAACCCAGCTGACTACACTATTATTGGTACTACACTTACATTTTCTACTCCTCCTGCTAACTCTGCTGCTATTACAGCGCAGTTTAATGGTGAGATTAGCATGGAGCGTTACGTAACGATTCCAAACAGCCTTTCTTTAGCAGCTAGCGGCACTAGTGCTATAACTGGATTTAGCGTAGACACTTCACTATACAACATCGCAATTATTGATTATACACTAGAAAGCACAAATGGCGTTCGTGTAGGACAACTTCGGTTAGCTACTGACACCAGTGCGAGTACTAGCGCAATTGACGATAATTATACCGAAACCTCAGCAGTTGACATCACATTCAGCGCAGACATTAGTGTAGCAAATACATTGCGTCTGATGTACACAGATGGTGCCAATGCTATAACAAAATTTAAGTATACATATCAACTTTGGAACAGCAACTAAATCATCAAGCCTGGTTTGAATCGCACAGTAAACGCTTACATATGTGGCGTGAATTCCGTAACAGCTTAGATACCAAAAATATTACAGAAGTATGCAGTACTGTTGTCCAGTGGTGGCAAAGCGCCCCATTGGTCAATAGATCTATTGATCCTGTCAATAGTGAACAATGGCCAACCCCGTGGGAAATGTTACACCAAGGCGACTTTTGCGAAGACAGTTTAGCACTAGGAATGAGCTATACCATCTTTTACGCAAATTCAAATATACCGAACGAATTAATTTACGTTACGTGTAAAGATAGAAGTTTCCAACGGCTATGCGCCTTGATTGACAATAAACACCTGCTTAACTTTGATCACGGATGTATAAGTACATTACCTGGTGATGATTGTACTGTAGGTTACAGAACAAAAATAATAAACATAATAAAATAAAGAGTAAACTCCGAACTACGAAGATTCGGTCAGCAATTGATATATTTTAAGGAAGCGTCTATATGAGCAATATTCAAGTAACAAAAAGAGATGGAACAAAGGTTGATTTGGACCTTGACAAACTACACAAGGTAGTTTTTTATGCCTGTAAAGACATCAACGGGGTAAGCCCTAGTCAAGTTGAAATGAAAAGTAACCTACATTTCTACAATGGAATCACAACCGATAACATTCAAGAGACACTTATTAAAAGTGCCTCAGAGTTAATTGAAGAAGATGCTCCAAATTATCAATGGGTAGCTGGCCGCTTAATCGTTTATCATCTACGTAAACAAGTTTATGATAGCTTTACTCCATGTCACGTACTAGAACTAATTAAACAAAATATTGCTGAAGGTTGGTATGATCCTGCGTTGCTGGAAGAATATACTGAAGCTGAATGGAATGAGTTAAACGATTATATTAAACACGAGCGTGATGAAAACTTTACCTATGCTGCCATGGAACAATGGCGTGGCAAGTACCTTGTACAAAACCGTGTCACAAATGAGATTAAAGAAACTCCGCAAATGGCGTATATGCTAATTGCAGCTACCTTGTTCGCAACGTACCCAGCAGCAACACGATTAAAATGGGTTAAGGATTATTATGATGCCGTTAGTAATTTCGATATTAGCTTGCCCACTCCTGTTATGGCTGGCGTACGAACTCCGCAAAGACAGTTCTCAAGCTGCGTTCTTATTGAGACTGGTGATAGTCTTGACAGCATTAACGCTACCACTAGTAGTATTGTTAAGTATGTTTCACAAAAAGCCGGAATTGGTATTGGTGCTGGAAGTATCCGTGCTCAAGGATCTCCTATACGTAAAGGCGATGCCTATCATACTGGAGTAGTACCGTTCTTTAAAATGTTCCAAGCAGCGACACGTTCATGCTCACAAGGTGGTGTACGTAATGGCGCTGCAACAGTATATTACCCAATTTGGCACTTGGAAGTAGAAGACCTACTGGTACTTAAAAACAACAAAGGTGTTGAAGATAATCGTGTACGTCAAATGGATTATGGTGTACAGTTCAACAAACTAATGTATGAGCGTCTTATTCAAGGTGGTGATATTACATTATTCTCACCAAGCGATGTGCCAGGATTATATGACGCCTTTTTTGCTGACCAAGACGAGTTCAGACGGTTATATGAAACAGCAGAGCGTAACACACGCCTTCGTAAGAAAACAATCAAAGCAATGGAATTGTTTAGTCACTTTATGGGAGAACGTAAAGACACTGGACGCATTTATCTACAAAACGTAGACCATTCAAATGAGCATGGTAGCTTTAAACCTGATCTAGCACCGATTAAACAAAGTAACCTGTGCTGTGAAATTAACCTTCCAACTAAACCACTGAATGACTTTAACGATCCAGACGGTGAGATTGCCTTATGTACACTGAGCGCAGTTAACTGGGGCAATGTTAAAAAACCAAGTGACTTTATGCGTATTGGTAAACTAGCAGTACGTGGACTTGATGCGCTACTAAGTTATCAAAATTATCCTGTGCTAGCAGCGTATAACGCTACAATGGGTAGACGCCCTCTTGGTGTTGGTATCATTAACTTGGCATACTGGATGGCACGTAACAACATGACATACAGTGAGCCTAACTTGGCGATGATTGACGAATACGCAGAAGCGTGGAGTTACAGTCTAATTAAAGCAAGCGCAGACTTGGCAGCAGAACAAGGCGCATGTGGCTGGAGCAACCAAACAAAATACGATGATGGCATCTTACCTATTGACACATACAAGCGTGATGTTGATGAGTTGGTAGCACCAGTAGAGCGTATGCCTTGGGCAGAACTACGCACACAACTACGTGAAACTGGTATTCGTAACTCAACACTAATGGCACTTATGCCAGCAGAAACAAGTGCGCAGATTAGTAATGCTACCAACGGCATTGAGCCGCCACGTAGTTTAGTAAGTATTAAACAATCAAAACATGGTGTACTAAAGCAGGTAGTGCCAGGTATCCATCATCTTAAAAACAAGTATGAACTACTATGGGATCAGACATCACCAGAAGGTTATCTAAAGATTATGGCAATTCTACAGAAATACATTGACCAAGGCATCAGTGTTAATACAAGTTATAACCCACAGCACTTCTCAGATGAGAAAATCCCAATGAGTACAATGCTACAGCATGTGATGCAATTCTACAAATATGGTGGCAAGCAGTTATATTATTTCAATACATTTGACGGTGCCGGTGAAATAGATATTGACAAAATGGAAGAAGCAAGTATAGTGAATAGTAATATAGCAATTGAAGATGAAGATTGTGAAAGCTGCGTAATTTAAAGGAATACTAATGAGCGTATTTAATACAGAAAATAGAAGTGACCATACGAAAAATCTAGCGTTCCTCGATCCATCAGGGGGCGTGACTATTCAACGCTACGATACAATGAAGTATCCTAGCTTTGATAAGTTTACAGAAAAGCAACTGGGGTTCTTCTGGCGCCCTGAAGAAGTTGACACATACAAAGATGGTAAAGACTTTAAAAATCTAACACCTCATGAGCAGCATATCTTTACTAGTAATCTGAAGCGTCAGATCCTACTAGACAGTGTACAAGGTAGAGCACCAGCAGAAAGTTTTGGTAGTATTGTTTCACTACCTGAACTTGAGAACTGGATTATTACTTGGACGTTTAGTGAAACAATTCACAGTCGTAGTTATACACACATTATTCGTAATGTGTATAATGACCCCAGTGTTATCTTTGATCAACTAATGGACATTCCAGAAATTATGGATTGTGCTGGAGATATTTCAAAGTATTATGACGATCTTATCACAGCAGCAAGTTGGTTTAACTTACTGGGAGAAGGCACACACAAAGTCAACGGTAAAAAAGTTGTAGTTGATATGTACGACCTTAAAAAGAAATTATGGCTAGCACTAATGAGTGTTAACATTCTTGAAGGTGTTCGCTTTTATGTTTCATTCGCTTGTAGTTGGGCATTTGCTGAACTTAAAAAGATGGAAGGCAATGCTAAAATTATTAAGTTTATTGCCCGTGATGAAAACCTACACCTAGGCAGTACGCAACTACTACTCAAGACACTTAAAAAAGATGATCCAGTGTTTGTGAAAATTGCTCAAGAAACAGAACAAGAATGTATTGACATGTTTACTGATGCGGTTGACCAAGAAAAAGCATGGGCAGAGTATTTGTTTAAAGACGGTAGTATGCTTGGTTTGAATAAGCAACTACTATGTGAATACATTGAACACATCGCAATGAAGCGTATGACTAACGCAGGCTTGCCAAAAGTTTATTCACAAACAAGTAACCCACTGCCTTGGACACAGAAATGGATCGCAGGCGGTGATGTACAAGTGGCACCACAAGAGACTGAGATCACATCATATATCAATGGTGGGACGACACAGGATGTAAACGAAGACACGTTTAAGGGATTTAGTTTATGATCACAGTATACAGCAAAAACTTATGCGGGTATTGTGACATGGCTAAGGCTTATTTAAACAAGAACGGTCTTGAGTTTGAGGAAATCAATATCGAGTCTGTGCCAGAAGCCCGTGAGTTTCTAATTACAGAAGGTCACAGAACAATGCCACAAATTTATCATAATGGCAAACTATTAGTAGAAGGCGGCGCAATGGGGTTAGTAAAATTACAACCCGAAACTGTACGTGAACTTATTGGAGAGGTAAAACTAGATGTTAAAGATTTCAAACTTTAAAAAAGGCGATGTGATTACTGTTAAACTCAGCACAGGTGAAGAAGTAGTCACCCGCTTTGACACAGACACGGGTACTGAATTAAACGTAATTAAGCCAACAGTGCTTACACTTAATCCACAAGATGGGCAAGCAATGCTTATTCCATGGATTATGAGTATTGATACAAGCAGTAGTGATCCTGTCATTATCAATAAATCACAAATTGTAGCAGTATGTAAACCTGAAAGCCGTCTAAGTGATGGATATCTGCAGAGTACTACTGGTATCACAAAACCAACAATGTCTGAAAATGGTCTACTCATCTAATAAATACGTGTATGAACTTTGTACACCGAGATAATGACAGGAGAATTTGTGGGGCTTCAACAAAAGCCACAGTAAATAATGTCAGAGTAAACAACCAATTTATAAGCACAGAGGGCGACACCAACAGTCATAGTGGTGGCGCCCTTGGTGCGACTGTTACGAGTGGAAGAACTCGTGCCGGCGGCAAGCCAATCATTATACTAAACGATCCAGCAAGTGCTGATAGACTTTGTGGCGTAATTGGTCACAGTGGCCATGGTCATTGTAATCCAAAAGCATCACAAGCAAGTAATAATGTAAGAGCTGGGGGATAAAATGCCAGAATATACTGATTTTAAAAACGGCTTGCAATCAGCCAATGACTATTTGGATACTAGAAATCATCTAAGTGGGACAACTGCGCTGGGCAACAGCGCACTACGTATTGTAGGAAAAGCTGAATATAGTTTTACACTGCGTGAACTATTATGCGGAGTGTTGAGCGGCAATGGCGTTAAACTTCCAAACTTACAGATCTGTTTAAGCGCAAACATCAGTGCCTTATTACAAATTCCATCACTACAGGGCGCACTAGCAGACGCCTTGGGGCAACTTGAAGGTACCATGAATGACTTTATGGACCACACAAAGTTAGATAGTGTACTGGGCAGACTAAACGGCGTACTAGCTGAAGCACAGAATGTTGCCAACATGATTAACTTCTGTAGTGCTCCAGTTGATCCCATTGCTATTCCGAATATACTAGAACGTGCTATGGGTAGTTTTTTGGGAGCAGGCAAAAACTTAATTAATCAAATTGGTAATATTGCTCCTGATAATGTATGTGCTTGCATTAGCCCTGGCGGTGGATTTAATGCCAGCGCATTTACTGGTGGAATACTAGGAAATATTGCTAATAATATTGAAGCCATCAACGCAGGCACACTTAGCCAAAGTGTAATTAACAGTATAACGTCAGATATTAGTCAAGTTGCTAGCAGTGTAAGTAACTTAATTAATTTTGAGAACAACATAAATGGAGCATATGCTCTAGGTGGAAGCCAATTTGGAACTCCTGATTCAGGATGTAACAGTGAAGTTGGTGTGATGCATAACCCACAAAATGGCAGTATCGCAGCCAATGCCAGACTTGCCTCAAGTATGAAAGGGTTATACGACAGACTTGCTGGATATCCAGTTGTGTACAGACCAGGAACAAGTCTTGGTGGAACAACTGGTGAAGTGCCAGTTAGTTCAAGTAACCCAGCTGCTGGTAGTACTACACCCATAGAATACGAAAACATATTTAAATTATTATTTGATGATGAATTTTTAGCATTATTAGATGCGGCTGACGATCCACAAAGTAATGTTGATAATCAGGTTCCAGTATTTGATTACTGTGGAACCATCATTGGATATACTACACAAGTCATACAACAAGAACAACAAACAAGTGCTGGCTCTACCCCGACTACACCAAACTCACCAGGATTTATTGCTGGCGGGCTAGATACTTCAGGCGGTAATACAGCAAGTAATACTGAAACTGTCGCTGGCGGATCTATAACAGTCAACGATGGTGGTGGTGGCGGAGCAACCGTCCATCTTGTTGGTAGCGAATCAGCACAACTGGCATTACAAACAAATACACTTGACCTTGTCATTAGAACAGACATACTAACTATTTTTGCTCGGTTAGACACTGCTAACAATAACTTTGGTACCATGGCAGATTATCAGCAAAGTAGTGTAACATTTAGCGCATTTGGCAACCATGTAAATGAATTAACTGGCGCAGGATTTGTTTCAAAAGATGGTACAATTGCCGTTGCCAGATCAATAGTTGGAACTGCTAACCAAATAACAATTATTAATGGCACTGGTGCTGGTGGCAATCCAACTATTAGTTTAAGTGGTAACCCAATCTTGCCAGGAAATGCCAGTGTTACTATTCCATCTGGTAATACTAGTCAGAGACCAAGTACATCTACGTCAGGAATGGTACGTTATAACAACGCCACAAACAACGTTGAAGCATTCTTTAGTGACACAAACACTTGGCAAGACCTAGCAACAACACAGGATATATCATCACAATCATTTAATATTATTAATATTGGTGCTGGTGTAGAAATATATAAACAAAAAAACGTCAGTAATGAGCATGAGTTTAGAAAAATTAATGCTACTGGTGGTATTAGTCTTACACAAAACGCTAACGATATCACTATTACTGACACCATTACTGCCAGCAATACTGGCACTGGTGTAGAACTATTTAAATCACGAGTTACCAATGACCTACAATTTAGAAAACTAACGTCGTCTAATAATAGTGTAACTATAACACAAAATTCAAATGAGATTGACTTAACTACTCCGGGTGTATTAAACACTACAATGACAACCACTGATGCTATAACCACTGCGGTATTATTTAATGGTACAGCATTGTCTCCTGGCACTGATAAAACTTGGTTCTTTAAGATTTATGTGCTAGCTGGTCGTGACACAACTAAACGTGCTTGGCAGTTACAGGGCGTAGTACAAGACAACAGTGACACTGAGAGTTTTGTAGGAGCAGTTAGTCGTATAGATTACCAACGCAACACTGGTGAATCTACTATTACACCCTGGAGTAATGGATCAACCTACGCAATTGGCGAGCAAGTTGAATATGATATGATTATATACACTTCAAACACTGAGATCACCGCTGGTGACCCAAGCAGTTGGACAAGTCCTGACCTCAATGATTTTAACGATTGGGACGTTACTGACTCAGGTTGGAATGCTAGTGTTGACATTACTAGCAATACAATGTCTATTAAAGTACGTGGTGACGCCCAGACAGTTAACTGGAGCGTAAAACTTGAATATGTTGAATTATAAATAAATTGAATTAAATACTTGACAAGTAAGTCGTCTTGCTGTATGCTATGTATAGTAATAGGTTATGGTAAGACGTCATGGCAAAAACAATAACTTAATCTTAGGCAATGAAAGGCAAAAGCAATGAGATCGAAAGATACCAGTGATGGGCGAAAAATTATGGCAAAGGTCGAGGTACCCTTAGGGGTCGACGACATTACAATATACGCATTGAGATACCTTGATGCGATTGGTGACAATAATCCAAGAGAGACTATTTTATCCAGTAATAAACGAACTATATTTGGATTTGCGAAACATGCGATATATATGCATGGTGCTAATGAACCCAAAATTTATGTAGACAAGAAACTTAATGGACAAGTTAATACTATTCGCAAAATTGTAGAATACAAATTTCCAGAGTGTGATTAATGGCAGAAATAATTAATTTTCAAGTTGAGCGTGCTGTTCGTAAAAGCGGCATCCAAGATCGAGCATTAATTAAAGACATTATCAATGATGGGTTCGATCCATTTAATAAAAAAGAAGTTGAGCAATATTGGGATTGGTTCTCAATACAAAGTGGTCCAATCGATATTGATACTGATTGGACGTCTGATGCTCTTACTAATTTATTATATGACATTGTAAACGAAGTGGATACAGAATGAGATTAATAATTGTATCATCTATTATTGCCACTACTGCGTGTACTCCAGTAATACCAAATAGTACACCAAAAACAGCAGGCACATCTAAATACCCAACACAGGTAGTAGTTGTACTCACTGAAGAGAAAATTAAACAAGTAAACATTGGCGATGAAAACCTTATTGGATTGGCTGATATTGTGCCTATAAATGATGACCGGGTTGGCCCAGATGGTGATGGAACTAACATCGCAAATATAGGGTTTGACCCTAACTGCATTCCATATTGTATGGAATAACTAAAATTAATAAGGAATACCCAGATTGAGTGATACTCTTGTGTTAAATGCTGATGGACAACCAGTAAGTTTTTTACCTATTAGCATTGTACAGTGGAAAGAAGCTGTGCTATACGTGTATCACGATAAGTGTACAGTATTAGATTGGTATGACGATTGGACAGTCAGTAGCCAGAGTTGGGAGACTCGTGTGCCGGCAGTAATTATGTTAAAAGAATATATGCACAAGACTCGTCAACCACGTTTCAGCAAAAATAATTTGTATTTGCGAGATTTGTACGAATGCGGGTATTGTGGAGACAGACAATTTAAAAGTGAATTAACAACTGACCACGTTCATCCCATCAGTAAAGGTGGAAAAACAAATTGGACAAACTGTATTACTGCGTGTAAAAAATGTAACTGGTCCAAATCAGATAAAGTAGGACCTGATTGGCGTCCACGATACAAACCTTATGCGCCAGGATATTATGAACTTGTACGTAAGCGTAAACAACTTCCGTTTGTGTTAAAGCACCCAAGTTGGAAAACTTGGTTAACAAATTAATTCAAACTATTTTATAAAGCATTGAAAGCGAACGATTTTATTGTTCGCTTTTTTGTTGACAACCAAGACGTCTTACTGTATATTAATGGTATAGTAACAAAGGATGTACTTCATGACTGTAGCAACTTACAACACTTTCAAAACAATTACTGAAACACTAGAAACAACATTTGAAGAGTTTGATGCCAAGTTCCGTGAAGCTGAAATTAAATACTTTTTCGAGCGCAAAGCGGCAGTTGCTGAATTTTACGCAGACAAAGAATACCGTAAGAATACAGATGATTGGACTTGGTACGAAGAGGTTTACCGTGTAGCTGGTGGCAAAGGCATGTACAGCATCGTTCAGCCAGGTTATTACAATGATGCTGGCATTACTGAACAAGCTAACAAGCACGTAGACAGCAAGATTGCTGCTCGTAACGCTAAGATTGCCAAGAAGCTAACAGACGCTAACATTACTGAAGTTACTGCTGGTAACGTTGATCACAGCACAGACGGGTTTCACGGTTACTTTACTGTAGAAACAGAAGCTGGTACAAAGCGTATCGACATTGAAACAATCTTCGCAGGCGGCTATAACATTCAGCGCCTACATTACCGCACACTAGTTAAAGTATCAAAATAAGGACGTAACAATGATTGACATGCAAAATGAGTAAAAAAACATGTGACGCATTTTTTTGTACAAAAAAGACACCAAAGAAGTATCGTTACTGCTACGATTGTGCCAAAAGTAAGGGCTTAATTGGTGGCGGATTTAACTGGGTTGGCTGGCTAATATTAATTCTAATTTTAATGGCATTTTTTTAATAAACCGGCTTGACAACCAAGACGTCTTACTGTATAAAGTATGTATAAGTTAAACAAAAGGACAGCATGATGCATACGAAAAACGAATACGCATTTACTACACAAGCGGAAGCGCAAGAGTTTGCCAACGGTTACTTAGGTCCATCTGGACGTCCAGATCGTGACACTTATGTAACTGGTCCATTTTACCGTGATGATGCTGTTACTTTTAAAGATATGCCGTGGGTTGAATGTAGACCACCTTACTGGTCAGTTGGCATAGAAATTTATTCATAAAACTGCCTTTTAGGGCTTGACAACCAAGACGCTTTGCTTTATAAGTGTATATATAGACATTAGGAGATACCAAATGAAAATCACTGTACAACACGCTAAAATGAACCACCAAACTGGTACTGTTATCAGATACACAGACGTAGCAGAAGTTGCCATCCCTGTTGAACTTTCAGCATTTGGTACTCAAATGGAATGTCTTGAATATGCTTATCGTTGGACAAATAACATAATGGGTTCCTGGAGCATCAAGAAAACATCATTTCCTGATCCTGCTAACGGCGACCGTGTTAACGGTGATTACAACGAAGCAGTAACGGTACTTGCTCCCCGCCCAGATGGTATGGGCACACGTTCAACTATGATTCATGACCGTATGGTAGCAGACGGAGTAACATATAACGTCGAAGTTATGGGTTTCGAAGAAGTAGAAATGGAGAATGTATAATGGCATTCGCACCAGACAGCGTAGGGTTTACTTACGGCGATAAAAGTATTATTGGATGCTTTAACGAATGTGAAGATGGACGACTGTTTGAGTTTTCCAAAAATACAGACAGCACATTTAATATGCCACATAAAATTTGGGTAACCACCCCAAGTAATTTAGACAGTGGGTTTCGTTACGGTATAGTTAAAAAGACAGTAGCATATTTGGTTACTGACGAGGATGATAATGGTCCTATTTTTGAAAAATGGAAAATTAAAGGGCTAGGAGTTTACCAAAATCAATCATTAAACATACAATTTAGGTAAATTAATTTATAACCTACTGAAAGCGAACGATTTTATTGTTCGCTTTTTGCTTGACATCAGCAAGACGTCTTGCTATATTATATGTATAGTAACAAACACAGCAAGGAATACAAAATGTCAGTAGCATACGCAAAACTCCAAGAAGCAATGATCAACGCAACTAATAATAACGAAAATCTTAATGCGGACTACAGCATTAACTGGAGTTTTGTAGACGCAGATGCGTATGCTGAATGCTTTACTATGTTTGCTGACACCACAGAGTTTTACACATCATTTGATGAGATTGCTGATGCTATTATAGCAGATCGTGCCGAAGAAGCTCGTGCTGAAGCACAGTACGCATAAAGGAGAGAATAGTATGTCAACAGTTGAATATAGTTTACCGTTAGATATTGCCGCAAAAATAAATGCCACTGAAGAGTATGATGAGACTCACGGTGGCGCTTTCGACAGGGGTGGTGCTGATAGCTATTATCGTCGTGCGTTTGCCCCACACTATTATCCACAAGGTTCATACAATGGGGCAGCAGTTAATAAAGAAGATATGACTGCTGAAGAAATTAAAGCATATACTGCTGGTTATGAACAGAATGAAAAAGATGGTAATTTTAAAGATTATGGTTGACATTTGTAAGAAAAGTTACTATATTATAATTAATTAAACGGAGTGAATACTATGGCAACTTTTGAAATTGAAATAACCGACTACACTTCTCATGGAAATGTAAAAAAGGAATGTGAATTGTTTGACAACAAGCAAGCAGCTATCACACATATGAGAAATAAAATTAAAGATCGTCATGGCTTAATCCAGCATGGTAAAGTTAAAGACGGCGAAGTAAGACTTCTCGATGAACGGGGAACTGTCCGACAGGTAATCAGATTTGGACAGCTAATTTACTAAACTAAAATTGAGGTAGAACATGAAGAATCTTATTAAAGCACTCGCAGTTATGTTAGCAATTACTCCCACTGCTGGGCCAGCAGAACCAGCTTTTGACATAGCTAAAGTCTTTCCAGAAATTAACTGTATGGCACTGAACGTTTATTACGAAGCAAGAGGCAGTAGCCTTGCTGATCAAGCGGCAGTAGCTGACGTAGTATTAAATCGTGTTAAAGATACACGGTATCCTGATACAGTATGTGACGTAGTCAAGCAGGGTTTGAAAGATGCCAGCGGCAATATGAGACGTAACAAATGTCAGTTTAGCTGGTATTGTGATGGCAAATCAGACAACCCACAAGATCAGGATCGCTGGGCTGAAGCACAAATGATTGCCTGGAATATCGTAACAGACGGCAAATACCGTGGACTTACTGAGGGCAGTACGCACTACCACGCCACGTATGTTAATCCACGGTGGGCATCATCACTACAGCTAGTAGGTCGTATTGGCGCACACATATTCTATCGTTGGGAATAGCATAAATACATTTATGAAAATAAATGAAGTAACACAGCCGCTAGAAGAAGGTCCAAACGACCCACATATCTTCAAAGCAATCTTTATGGCTGGAGGCCCTGGATCTGGAAAGTCATACGTGGCTAAAAAGATGTTAGGCGGCTCCGGCCTTCGTTCTATTAATAGTGATGAAATTTATGAATACCTAGGAGACAAGCAACAGTTAGATCTTGGTGATCCAAGTGTTGTTGGTAGCCCTGAAGGACAATCGACACGTGATAGAGCTAAAGAGCTTACACAGAAAAGACGTGATCATTATTTAGATGGCCGGTTAGGTGTTATACTCGATGGTACTGGCAAAGATGTAGCCAAAGTGCAACAAGACGTAACCGCATTAAAAGATCTTGGTTACAATTGTATGATGATTATGGTTAACACCAGTCTCGAGCAAGCACAGCAACAAAACAAAGCACGAAAAAGAACAGTACCAGCAGTCATTGTGACAGCAATGCACAATGCAGTACAACAAAATCTAATGAAGTTTCAGCAAATATTCGGCGCAGCTAACTTTCATGTAGTGGATAATACAGCGGGCCAAGAGAGCCCGGAGCGCCAAGAGAATTTTAATCAAGTATATAGAAACGTACAAAAGTTTTTAACATCTCCGCCCAACGATCGCAGGGCGAAAAAATGGTTAGCTTCCCAAAAGCCTAATCAGGAACAATAAAATGTACGAATATAAATGTTTAACCATACGGGTAATTGACGGAAATACGATTGACGCAGAAGTTGATTTAGGATTTAATGTACTAGTACGTCAAAGAATTAAATTACACGGAGTTAATACTTCTGATATCAGAAGTACTGATGAAAGTGAAAAACAACGAGCACACAATGCTCGACAGCGGCTAACCGAGTTAGTTGGAAAAGAGTTCTATTGTAACACAGTTATGAACAAACGTGGCAAGGTCGGTAGAACTCTTGGGTATGTACACATATTCGACGAAAATGAAAACCGTATCGACGTAAATCAAACATTAATTGATGAAGGCCTTGCCATCAGATACGGAGAATAAATCATGTTATTTGGTATTTTAACTTTACTAGTCGCTCTGACGATTAGTGGTGTCGCAATTTATTACAGTGTGGCAGGTTTAGTTGCGATCTTTGCGGCCGCTGCTATTCCTATTATTATTATGGGCGGTGCTCTAGAAGTAGGCAAACTAGTGGCGGCGGTTTGGTTACACAAATATTGGGATCGAGCCGCATGGTGGCTAAGAGCTTACCTTAGTGTAGCAGTACTAGTATTAATGTTTATTACAAGTATGGGCATCTTTGGGTTCTTATCTAAAGCGCACATTGAGCAAACTTCAGCAGCAAATGAGCAAGTGGCTACACTCGCTAGATTTGATGAAGAGATTGCTAGAGAACAAGACATTATTACAAGAGCTAACGAGCGGATTACCAAAGCAGAAATTGCTGCTGATAAACAGGACGTTGGTATACAAGACAAAATAGACAAAGAGCAGGACCGTATTGACAGTGCGTATGTCCGCCGTCAGCCTAGTATACAAGAACAAGTTGATATTATAGTTGCTCAAGAGTTAACAATTACTAACAGAGTAGCTGTATTTGAAGATGAAATTATTAGTTTAGATACTGAGATAGTTAGACTAAATGCGTTAATCACTGAGTTTAGATCATCATTATCTAATGTAAGTGTAGCAAGCATTGAAGAACAAGTACAGCCTTATCGTGATCAAATAACAGAACTTGATGATGACATTAATAGATTAGATCAACAAGCAGCTAATTACGAAGCACGTATTAGTGAGCTTGCTCCAGACTACAGCGCAGTTGATACACTAAAAGCACAGATTGCCACTGTAGAAGAAAATATTGTTGTTACGACAAATAAACTACAAAGTACTGAGCGAGATAAGATACAAGAAGGACAGGCTGTTATTGGTGTTACTAGTGACGGGTTATTTGGTGGTAATACACGTAGAGCACTAGAGACTTGGGTATCAGCACAACAGTCACAGATTACTAGACTACAAACACAAGAAACAGATCTACGTAGTCAAGCACAGAGTGTTGTTAGTATTGAGCGTGAACGATTGACTGAGCTAGTCACTTCACTACGTGGTACACAAACAGAGAGTGTACAAACACGTAAGCAAGGGTTACTGGATACAATTGATCGTATTAGAAATGATGCGAACAGTGGACTAAAAACACAACGTAATGACATACAAGTAAAAATTGATAACGTACTTAATGTTGAAATTCCTAGTATTAGAGATCAGCGTAAGCTAGCACAAGATAGTATTACACTCTTACGCAATACACCAGACCGTAAAGTTGAAACAGCCGCTGCTGAAATAGCTAGACTGCGTGAACTAGCAGAAGCAGAGATACAGCAATCACAAAATGTAATTGAGCGATTAAGAGCAGAGATTCAGATAGGTGACGATGTAGATTTAGACGATCTTACTGATACACAACTGGCTAGAATTAAAACGGCAAACGATACAATTGATGAAATTACTAATGAAAAGTTTGCGCTACAAGCAGAAGCACGTAAGCTAGAAGCAGAAGTAGGGCCTGTTAAATATTTGGCAGAGTTTATATATGAAGACGCAGACCGCAGTACATTAGAAGACGCTGTACGCTGGGTAATTTTAATTATTATCTTTGTGTTTGATCCACTAGCAGTTGTATTGCTGATTGCGGCACAGTATATATTCCAATGGCGTCGAGAAGATAAGCCAAAGCCGCCACCACCACCAAAAATAGAACCCCAATTAAAAAAGCCTGAACCACAAGTTGAACCTGAGAAGGAAGAACTAGTGGAAGACATAATACCAGAGCCAGAAACAGTAGAAGTAAGTATATTGCCAGAACTGGAAGAAGTAATACAGGACAAGCAACAAATGTCTGTAGTAGTTGCGGTTGCGCCAGACAATAAACCGGTTGACAAACCTGTATATGACCCGTATACTGATATTAGACCTACAAAAGAATTAACTCAATCAGAGGCAACAACAAGAGTTACAATCTGGCCACCCGGCTATGATGGTAAGTTGATGCCTCCTAAACCATTTAAAGAGCAAACTTAATGCAAGAAAATTCAATCTATACTGTGACGCCGCCTGAAATGATGTTAATGGAAAGCGGTCCAAGTATTACAGTCTTAAGCACTTCAAATGCGTTTATTGAAAATGTAGCTAGAATACACGAACGACTTTTTAAAAGTGTTCCAGTAACTATATACCACACAGATGGACCAGTTGACGACACCAACTTAGCTTGGACAGTAAGTGTTATGAGATTAAGTGACAAAATTTTTGTAGACTTAGATACAGTTAATGAGGCTGGCTTAGTAGCTAGTATATTAAATGAATCAAGTGTAGTCTATATAAACGAATCCGACCGTAAACTTGACATTGTAAAATTGTTCAATATTATGTCCGGAGATGACTACACGGTATACGAAAGTACCGAAGATTACATGACAATGATAATGTATAGCAGGGAGTAAACATGATCACGAAAACACACGCAGGAACACATGCGAAAATTTAGCAAACCAGAACCACAAACACCAATTAATGCTCAAATCAGATACGAAAAACTACGAGTAGTTGACGATAACGGACAACTTGGTGTAATGAACAAATCACAAGCACTTACTATTGCGCAAAGCAGAGGACTTGATTTAATTGTAATAACTGAATCAGCAACCCCTCCGATTGCTAAAATTTTAGATGCTAATAAATATCTCTATGAACAGAAGCGGCGTGAGAAAGAGCTAGCTAAAAAGCAACGTGAAAGCCGTATTGAAGTAAAAGAGATTCAGTTCCGACCTGGTATTGGTGATCATGACTTTGAAACAAAAATCAAGAATATTGAAAAGTTTCTAAGTAAAGGAAATAAAGTTAAACTTATGGTGCGGTTTAAAGGCAGAGAAAATGCCAATAAACATCTTGGATTTCAGATTCTTGAAAGAGCATTTACTACGCTCGAAGAAGCAGAATGGGATGCACCTCCGTTATTGAATGGAAACAGACTAATAGGAATATTAAAACGAGGTAAAAATGGATAGAGATAACAGAAGACCAAAAAGACGAGAACCAAAAGAAAATAGAGGACTACAAGTAGATGTACACGGCAATGATGTTGCCCGTGCGTTACGAAAACTTAAAAAGATGATTGCTAATGACGGCATGCTTAAAGAATTGCGTGATCGTGAAGCTTATGAAAAGCCAAGCCTAAAGCGTAAAAAGGCTAAAGCAGCGGCACGTAAACGCCATCTTAAAGATCAAGCAAAAAAAGAAGAAAAATAACTTGACATTTAAGGTCACACATACTATATTGATAGTATGATAAGAAATATGACTAACTCAATGCGCATGTCGTCAAGTTAGCACAATAAGAAAAACAAAAGTACTACGGGTTGTGCCGCAACGCACACGCAGGGGGCCACGGTTAGCCCCCTAGCACTAAATAATACTGGATGCCATAATGGGTCCACAAATTAATCTTGCTTTTTTAAAGGAGAAAACAAAATGACAAGAATTGACACAATAAATCTACCACACTTCCACAAAGCTACTATTGGCTTTGACAGACTATTTAATGAACTCAACAGAACTTTTGAAAATAGTCCAAATGGAAATGGTTATCCTCCATACAACATCGCCCAGTTAAACGAAGACGAGTATGTAATCTCAGTCGCAGTTGCTGGCTTTAATATGGATGATCTTGAAATTACTAAAGACGGCGGACAGTTAAAGATTGAAGGCACTGCTCCTCAAGCCGACGACACTATAAATTACCTACACAAAGGTATTGGTGGACGTAACTTTAGAAGAGAGTTTACACTTGCTGACCACGTTGAAGTAGAAAATGCGACACTTGAATTGGGTATGCTTAATGTGCACTTGGTACGTAATATTCCAGACGCACTAAAGCCTAAGAAAATTGCTATCAATAGCGATAAGCCATTTGATGCGGTTGGAACATACGGCGATTACGACAAAGAGTAACTTATCTTAATATAAAGAGGGGCGGAGATCCTTCGCCCCTCACATATGAAAGAAGACAAATGAGCACAGAATTAGCAGTAGATGATGACGTAACTATTGGATTTGATTATCTAAAGAAATACAAAGTTATGTTACTAAACGATGACCATACTCCAATGGAGTTTGTGATGTCTCTACTGATGAATATCTTTCACAAAACTAAAGCTGAAGCTGAAAATATTACACTAGTTGTACATAATGAAGGCAAAGGATTAGCTGGTATCTACAGTTACGAAGTAGCTGAACAAAAAGTACATGAATCAACTACAGTGAGTAGAGCTAATGGCTTTCCACTATCTTTAAAAATAGAAGAGGCATAAATGAGAATTGAAAATGAAGTATTACTGGACTACACGGATGTTCTTATTCGTCCTAAACGCAGTACTCTTAAAAGTCGCAGTCAAGTAAGTCTTGATCGTAAGTTTAAATTTAGAAACAGTAAAGTAGATTACCAAGGTGTGCCTATTATGGCAAGTAATATGGATGGCGTTGGCACATTTGCTATGGCTGATAAACTTGCCGAAGGCAGTATCTTTACATGTCTAGTTAAAACATATAGTGCAGATGAACTAATAGAATACTTTGATAGTAACATGCCGGAGCGTACAGAAAATGTTGCTATGAGTATCGGCACAAGCGATGTAGACTTTTTAAAATTAGTTGATGTACAGGCTAAAGTAGGCGACAAGCTAAAATACGTCTGTATGGATATTGCGAACGGATATTCAGAACACTTTGCGGCACGAGTTCGTAAAGTACGTGACCAATTTCCAAGATTGGTAATTATCGCAGGTAACGTAGTTACTGGTGAAATGACGGAGGAGCTTATTCTTGCTGGCGCTGATATTATTAAAGTTGGCATTGGACCTGGGAGTGTTTGCACTACTCGCATCCAAACTGGTGTTGGATACCCGCAGCTCTCCGCTGTTATGGAATGCGCTGATGCTGCTCACGGTCTCGGTGGGCATATCATTGCTGATGGTGGGTGTACCTGCCCTGGAGACGTGGCTAAAGCCTTTGCTGGAGGCGCTGACTTTGTAATGCTGGGTGGTATGCTTGCTGGACACGACGAAGGTGGTGGCGAAGTTATCACTAAAACTTATGAAACTGATGAAGTTATTAGTATAGGTGACGGCTTCTATGATTCAGTATACAAAGAAAAACAATTTGTTCAATTCTACGGAATGAGCAGTGATACAGCAAATACAAAACATTTTGGTGGACTTAAAGACTATCGTAGTTCAGAAGGTCGTGAAGTACTTGTTCCTTACCGTGGAGAAGTAGCCCGCACAATACAAGACTTGTTGGGTGGCATTCGTAGTACGTGTACATACGCAGGCGCTATCAAACTCAAACAACTTAGTAAGTGTACAACATTTATACGAGTTAATAATCAATATAATAAAACTTATGAAGCAACAACGACAAAGATGTAATAAATAGTTGTATGAGAGCAAATGAATTATTTACAACTGAAGGTCGTAACGACGGTGGACTACAATACGAAAATACTGTATTAAAAGCCCTTGCCGCCGCCCAAGTACCTGGATTAGAGTTTAAAGCTGACACAAGTGCTGGCTTTAGCAATCAAGGTGCTGGCGATGTTGAAGCAACATACAACGGCAAAAATTTTAATATTGAAATTAAGAGTGGCGCAAAAGATCAAATGGGCGGCACCAGCATACGTGCTGATTTTGATAAAAACGTATTTGAGATTGTAAATATAGAAGCAGTTGATCCAGCTGCTGTTCCTTATTATACGGCGGCTGTGGAATCCAAGCGTGAAGCTTTCATGGATTGGAAAGCATTTATACAACAGCAAGAACCAGTAGAACTTCATGCTAAAATGCCCAATACTATTCCACCAGGAGCAGTGGAAAAAGAAGCCTGGACATCAGCAAAAAATCAAGGACTTCTTGTACCGTTTAACGCAAGAGAGCAATTTGATAATGTAAGTGCTATTGTACAGCACTACAATAAAAAAGGCGTCTACTATATTCAGTTAGGTGGCGCTGGACTATTTTACTTAGGTAAAGATGATATTGGTTTAGGTGTTCCGCCACTAGAGGCACAAATGCAGATTGAGTTTGGCTTTAGACCAGCTGGCAGTAAGCCCAATCGCCAGTATGACGTTAGAACAGTAGGCGCTGGTTATCGTTGCCAAGGCCGCTTAATGTCCAAAATTAAATCCCCATATACATTAGATAACGCTGAAAGTATTCGTACACTTTTTAATATGTAATCTACCTGCGCAGGACCGCACAGTTGCGCTCGACGCATATCGAGTCTACGCAGAACGCAGTTGTGATCTTGGTTTTTCTATGTTAAATATAAAGGTATACTACAGTAGAGTAGTAACACATATACATACATAGAGAACATAAAATGACACAATTTTTTAAACTAATGGCACGAGCAATAGCACCGTCCCGCAGAGATCACCGCTCAGATTACATGACTTGGGCAAAAACAGAATTCAAAAATGATTGGCAGTTTGCATATCAACATATGCTAGACCACGATGGAGCGGCACCACGTAAAGGTGACATTCACAATCAAAATACAAACTTACAAGGATGGGTGTAATGACCACGGTAACTATTAGTACTTACTACTGCACATTTTGCGGCGCAGTTAAAAAAGCCGCACTAACAGCACTCATGGGAATGATCGCATTTGGCGAATCAACAGGCAGAGCAAGAGCAGCATCAGCATTGGCCCAGCAGGGTTACCCAGAACTTGCTAGAAAAATTATGCTAGGAGATGACAAATGAGTACTCAAACATTGACAACATATTACTGTGCATTTTGTGACACAGTTACTAACTTCTTCACTCGTGCTGTAAAAGAAACACGCTTTGATCCAAAGTTTGATCATAAAACATACATGCTACTTAGCCAAATGAGTAATCGTGAACTAAACGACATTGGTATTACTCGTGGTGATATTAAGCACATCTCAATGGGCGGCGACATCTTTAGAGGTAACAACTAATGTGGAAGCGTTTTATAAAAGCACAAGAATACAGAGCATACTGTATGGCTATTCAACAGCTTCGCAATCTTGGAAAGATTAAAGAAGCAAATGATATCGCTGCTTACAAGCGTACGATGTATCAATAACTGTTGCTACATTATAACGCATCGACTTAACGCAAACCTTGCTATATTATGATATAAGTATAATAAAGGAAAACAAATGAAAAAATTACTATCCACAGTAGCCGTCATGGTTGCGCTATCTACTCCTGCGTTTGCAGAAGACACCACAGTTGAAATGCTAAACAAGCGTGACGATGGCGCTAAAATGGTATACAGTGAAGACATCACACGTATTGACGTAGGCGACACTGTTACCTGGACACCGGACTCTAAAGGACACAATGTAGAATTCATTGCTGGTCCAGAAGGTTGGGACGCACCAAAGAAATCAAAACTAAGCAAAGAAGTTGCTATTACATTTGATACGCCAGGCGTATATCTATATCAGTGTACGCCACATAAGTCAATGGGCATGATTGCAATCGTTGTTGTTGGTACACCTACTTACAGCGAAGCCGAAGATACTTTGAACGATGTTAAAGTACGTGGCAAGTCAAAGAAGAAATTAAAAGCATTGCTTGAGCAGTTATGATAGATCCAGATCATACATACAATAAGCCAAAAGGCGAGAAGAAAAAAGGCGGTAAGTAAGCCCAGTACAACAGAGTAAAGCACCACAGGGTGCTTTTTTCTTGACTAATGATTAGTTAGTGCTATAAATATAGTTAACATACGGAGGCTATATGCAACATTCTATTGAGGATCTTTTAAGAAGACTTGAAGTAATGAAAGACAAGGCTATTATGTTACATCGAGTTCGTAATGAGTTTAGTGAAATATCATATAAAGATTATGACAAGGCAGCCTGTCAAAATATCATTGACGATATCCAAGCAATGGCGTTAAGCATTGCCAAAGACAAACAGGGTACTGATATTATTACCGAGATGGAATATAAATGAACTTAACCAATAACTTTTTAGTTAGTTTACCTACTGCTAACAGTGGGCAGTTTAATCGTAGTGTGATCTTATTGACTGAACACACTGGCGATGGAGCGTCTGGCTGGATGGTTAATAAGCAATTAGACGACAAAATTTCTGTTAGATTACGAAAAGGCATGGGGTTACAGCGTGACATCCCATTGTATTACGGCGGACCAGTAGAGGTTAACAATGCTGTAGTTATACACAGTAACGATTTAAAACTGCCATCTACTAGACCGCTAAATGAGCACCTTAGTTACACCAGGGATAAAAGCATTGTTAACGTAATGAATATTGGTCAGTTTCCTGAATACTGGCGAGTAATAGTTGGTAGAAGCGCATGGGGAGCAGGCCAATTGGAAAGTGAACTACTTGGTAGTCGTACCAATGGCGTTAGTGGTTGGCTGAATTTAGATTATACTAATCAGTTAATGTGGAATACATTGCCCAGTAAACAGTGGGAAACTTCGATAGAACTAAGTGCGCAACACATGACCAGTAACATTTTAAAAACACAAAAAACATAGCCTGTTAGCGTACAACATTTCTAATTTTGTGTAAATAGCGTACAAGCACAATAAAGGAGTTTTCCAAATGGTAGCTAGTAAAATTGCAGAGCTCGGTAATACTGATTTAGATTACCTAGAGCGTTTATTGCTAAATGAATTCACTAAAGAAACAGAAATATTAAAAACCTGGCGCAATTTATCGTCACCCAAACCAGGTGGAAAACAAACTCAAATACTATCGTGTTTGCAAGCAGTTAGAAGTCAAAAACAACTAAAAGCAACACTAGATACCAAGTGGTAATCTCCAAAATATAATCCTATTTTATTAATAATTAATAAATACTAATAATATAAAAAGGAAATATAATACTATGGGAAGACCATTAAACAAACGCTATTTCGCCAACAAAGATGCAGGACCAACAGTTGCTGGTAACGAAATTCAAGTACGTTTTTACGACGGCAGCGTACTCGGTGCCGACGGCTTCATTGTTAAACAACGAGGAACTAGAAAATTTGTAGTTTCCCCAACAGGCACAGATGATACAACATATGATTGTGTATTGGTAGCAGGATTAGAACCACACGAACTAACAACAGGGCAAATGCTAATTTTTGTCAAAGCAGACGATGACGAAGTATACACAGTGAGTAAAATTACTGGACATAAAGCTACCTTGGTGAAAAATTCTGCAGGTAACAATATCTATGACGGCAAAAGCGTTCCGTGGACCTTCATTGCTGACCTAACTGACGGATATGTACAGATTGAAGAAGCTGGCGATAATGACATTATCGACAATACTCATACTAATGTGTCCGAGCAAAATCCGCTCGCTCCTGCCAAGATTACTGGCGTGATATTAACCGCAGAAAGTACAAGCACCATACAAATTACCTTTACAGCACCTAATGACAATGGATTTGCTATTAATAATTATGTCGTATTAGTCGATGGCACCGTTCACACCACGTTCCCTATCGGCCAAGTCGCCTTTGACGAATTGGGCCGGACTGTCGTAGGCATAGGCAGTCTTACTGCAGGCACAACATATGCTATACAAGTACAGGCCGTAAGTACCCAAGGGTCGAGTCCAATCTCTGATGCTTTATCTGTAATTGCGGCTACGGCTCCTGCGCAGATTACTGGCGTGACATTAAACGTACTTAGTGCTACTTCAATAGAAATTGACTTTCCAGTACCTAGTGCCAATGGATCTCCAATTACGATCTATAGTGTCTACGTAGATTATGGCCCTTGGGTAGCTGGTATCAATTTGACCAGCCCCGTGACGCCATTAACGATAACACAGCTCACTGCGAATACAGAGTATGACATACAAGTACTTGCCACCAACGCAGTAGGATCGGGTCTGCTCTCCACTGTTGTAACTGCTACAACGGACATAGAAGCATAAGGGTAAACTATAAGATAAAATACCCCCTTAGTAGATTTTTTACTAAGGGGTTATTATTATAATAAGGCTTGACATCCTCTTGTGTTTAGTATATAAATAAAGAGTAACATTGAAGCAATTTAAACGACATTCAGGACCCGGGTGCGATTCCCGGCATCTCCACCATAAACACACTATGACTGTGGCTCATTCGGTTCATTGTCAATAACAGGAGTAGGTTGCAATCGTAGTGTGTTTTTGATGGGGATGAACAGGATCGACTGGTGTTTAATAGAGTTAGTGGAGTTACCGGGATGTAAGCGCCGTACCGCGAACACAATTTCTAAATGCAAACGCAAATAGAGCGCCAGCAATGGCATTAGCTGCCTAATTAGGTAAGTGGGGGTTTGTAACGCACCTAGCAACAGAAGCGTTACACTATGCTGGATGAAACATAGGTTAAAGCACATCCATATTCACAACAAGGAAACCATTGAATGAAATTAGTTAAATTATTTGTCGCATCACTAGCAGTGATGGGGCTTTTCAGTATGTCTGTACAAGCAGACGAACCCAAAGATAAAGTAAAAGTTGGATTTATTTACGTAGGCCCAACTGGAGATCACGGCTGGACATATCGTCATGATATTGGACGCCAGCAAATCGAAGCAGAATATGGCGATAGAGTTGAAACATCGTATGTAGAGTCAGTGCCAGAAGGTCCTGATGCTGAACGTGTAATGACACAGATGGCACTTGGCGGCGCAGATATTATTTTCGCAACGTCATTTGGTTATATGGATGCTGTAATGAACGTATCTAAGAAGTTTCCAAACGTAAAGTTTGAACATGCAACTGGATACAAGACTTCTGATAATGCTGCGAACTATGGTTTGAAACTATATCAAGCACGGCATGTACAGGGCGTTATTGCTGGTATGATGACCAAAACAAATAAGATTTGTTATGTTGCTTCATTCCCAATTCCAGAAGTTATGCGTGAAATTAATACATATTACTTGGGTGCGAAGAAAATGAATCCTGATGTAACATTATCTATTACATGGGTATACACATGGTACAATCCAGGCCTAGAGCGTGACGCAGCAAAGGTCATGTTGGATCAAGGTTGTGACGTAATTGCGCAACACACTGACTCGCCAGCACCACTACAAGCTGCTGATGAAGCAGGCAAAGTAGGATTTGGACAAGCAAGTAACCAATCAGCGTTTGCTCCTACAGCACAGTTGACAGCTACTATCGACAACTGGGGTCCATATTATATTGACAAAGTAGGTCAAGTATTAGCTGGCACTTGGACTACTGGTACATACTTTGGCCACATGAACACAGGCGCAGTTGGTATGGCACCATTCGCTAATATGCCACCAGAAGTAGAAGCTGAAGCACAGCGTGTTAAAGATGCTATTAGCGCAGGAACATTACATGGCTTCACTGGACCAATCAACCAGCAAGACGGTACAGTATTCTTAGCTGAAGGTGAAGTGGCAACACGACTGCAACTAGATACTATGATGTTCTATGTTGAAGGTATCACAGCAACGGCACCTAACTAATGATCCCAGTAATTGATTTAAAGGCAAAAGACGCTTTGGATCAGATTCGCAAAGCCTACACAACAGTAGGCTTTGCGGTCTTTACCAACTGTTTGAGTAAAAAAGAGCAATCCGATATGAACTGTTGGTTTGATGAAATGAAACAGTTCTTTGCGTTAGACCACGACACGAAAATGAAATACCCTTATGAAGGTGATACTAATCTAGGGTATAGTATGGTAGGTGATGAGAACGTTGATCCTACTGCTCCAAAAGATCTAAAAGAAAGCTTCAACTACAACAATATGCGTATGTCTGATAAGTTGTGGCCAACTGGACTACCTGACTTTAAAGCCACTGCGCTACAGAGTATTGATATTGCTGACAAGCTAACATTGCGCATACTAGGTATGTTTGATCAAATACTTGATACAGGTAATAAACTTGTAGACTCACACATGCGCCCGTTTAATACAACTCGTGTTATACATTATCCAGCAGTAACAGGCGCACTAGAAGACAAACAAATGCGTATCGGAGAACACAGTGACTACGGTACTATTACACTGCTATGGCAGATTAATGATGTACCAGGACTTGAAGTACAAGACCTTGACGGTGTTTGGCATCCAGTGCCATATGCTGAGAATGGTGTAGTATGTAACATTGGTGACTTGCTACAGCGTTGGACAAATGATTACTTTAAGTCAACCAAACATCGTGTAGTTAATTCGCATATACATCAAGAGCGGTATAGTATGCCACACTTTGTAGATCCTACACCAGGAACAATCGTAGACAATCTGCGATTCAACGAAGCATCAAAATATCCGCCAATCGAATCAAAAGAGTATTTGATGTGGCGCCTAGCACAGAGTTATTAATATGAACAAAATACAAACATGGTCAGAAGAACTAGAAATGTTTGACGATGTAATGGATCAATACGCATTACTGATTGACTTAGCAAAACAACCAACAACATTGCCGTCTGAGCTACGCAGTGATGAACGTCTAGTAAGTGGATGTATCAGTAGTATTTGGATTGATGTAGGCAAAGTTGACAACAAAACTAAAATCTATTATGATAGTGATGCGCTGATCACCAAAGGTGTTACGCATGTAATCTGTGATTGTTTTGATGACATGCCTATTGATGACGCAAAACAAATTAAGAAGACAGATTTTGAGGCACTTAACCTTGAAGGTATTCTTAGCGCAAACAGACGTAATGGACTTAGTAGTCTCATTAGCACACTACAAACAAAGGTAGCAGCATTATGATTAAACAATATATTAAAAGCTATATAGACTTTCCAGTAACTGGTGTTAATTATAAAGATACTGCTAGTTTGTGCGCAAGCGCAGATGGCTTTGAAATGACTAACCATCAGTTCTACAGTAGTTTATTAAAATATATGCCGTGTGATAAGATTGTGGGTATTGATGCGAGAGGCTTTCCTTTTGCGGCAGTGTTTGCGCACCGCACTCGACATCCACTAGTACTTGCTCGTAAAGCAGGAAAACTTCCTGGGCCAACTGTTGGCAAGGAGTTTGAACTTGAGTATGGAACCGCAACTTTAGAAATCCAAGCTGATGTTATTGATCGTGGTGATAGAGTTGTTGTTTTTGACGACTTGATGGCAACAGGCGGCACCATGAATGCTACAATTGACATTATAGAAGAAATGGGCGCAACAGTAATCGCAGTTGCATGTGTAATGGACTTAACTTACTTGCCAGGCGCACAGATTGTTAGAGACCGCAATATTCCGTTTTATTCAGTAGTGGAATACTAATGAAACACAATACACATGGATTTGAGATAGAAGAAAACGAACATGATGTTGTTGATAAAGACTATCCAGAAATTAAAGCAAGAGTAGAACAAACTGAATGGGTAGTAAAATTAAAAAACCAAGCAGGTGAAGAATGGAAAACAAAATGTACAGATCACTATGCTTGGAAAGCTGCAGAATATATTATGGAATTGGAGAAGCAACTAATGGTATTTAGAACAGGCGCAGATTTATTTGAAGTAGGTGACTTTACAAGTCACGCAGGACTTCCACTAGCTTGGAAGATTGAGTGCGATGCTATACGCCCAGAATGGTGGGATGGATTAGCACGTATGATTATGGATTACCAAACAGAACCTTTTAGTAAAGTAGTTGGTATTCCACGTGGTGGAATGGCATTAGCATACGCTATGGAAAAATATGTAACACCAGGCGATCATCCTTGGATGGTTGTGGATGATGTATACACTACAGGTACAAGTTTTAGAGAATTTTGTACAGACAATCAAACAATGTTTGCATACAAGTGGTGCGCATTTGCTCGTAAGCCTATTGAAGGCGATACTTCACATGACGTAAGAGCATTGTTTACTATGCCACAAAGTACTTGACAAATATAAATACACATGCTATACTAGTATAGTTACACACACATACACACATAAAGGAGAACATAATGTTCGATGTAAATACAATGAAAGAAATGGCAGACAAGTTTGCTGATCTTTATAAAATCACTGGTATTAAACCAGAAGAATTCGCTGACACATTCACAAAGATGTCAACACAGATGTCAACACAGATGCCAACAATCAAGCCAAATAAAAATGGATATGAAATCCGCACCAAGGTGTTAGAGATGGCACAGAATCAAGCATGGCAGGATTACCACGCCAAGTTTGCAGGATACGAAACAACAGTTACCAAAGAAGGTGATAATGTTGTTACCAAGGTAGTGATGCCAGAAGTTCCAGGTGCTGATGCTGTACTAGAAGCAGCAGACAAGTTTTACAACTTTGTAAACGGTAAACGATAATACGTTGAATAGTATTATAAAACCAAATAATGATTTTACACTTAGTGTTAGGGATATTGAAATTATTGAACTAGCACTAAATGCAAAAATAAGCAGGCGTTCACTATCATTAATGGAAACTCCGGATCCACAAAAGGAAAACGAGTTGAAAGAAATGCGTGAGCTACTGGGACGGATACATAATCAGAAGAATTGGTACCGCCCAGCTAATAGATTTGGTAGTGGTAAGTAGTTGTAAAAATGTAACTACTTACCACAATACTATTAGTAAAATGGCAAAAAACTTAAATCTAGCAGAGATAGTAGATAACTACTATTGTAATATCAAAACAATTTGTAATAAAAAAGTCAGCAATTTAGCTAGTCTATATTACATTAATGAAAGAAGAGAAAATGAAAAATACTATCCTAACAGTTGTAGCAACACTAACAATGGCTACAGCAGCATACGCAGATCAAACTGTAATTGCTGCGACTCCACTTATTTCAGGTGAAGTATCACTTGATTTTGCTGAAACAGCAAACAACAACTATGGCGGCACAATGGGTGTAGACCTAGACATCAATGCTGGATCACTAGCAACAGTAGCACTAGGATTTAGTGCTGTAGACGGCGGATCAGTTACACTTAATAACTGGACAGTCGGCACAGAGATTAACGGCCTTGGTCTCGCATTTGGTGACGACAATGGCGTTATGCCAGGTGCTGAAGGTGAGCAAACACTAGCATCAGTAGCAATGACTGAATCACTTCAAGTAACTGCAGGCGCAGTAAGTGTAGCTGTTGGGTTCACAGACTGGACAACAGACATTTCGGACGTAAGCAATGTACAAGGTGCTTATACACTAGGCGGAGCAGTAGCAGTAACAGTAGCGGCTGACTATAACTTGGACACAGAAAATACAGTACTTGCTGCTGGCATTGAAGGTGTAGATCTAGGCGCAGTAGCACTAAACGGCGTAATGACATATGACACAGATGCTTCAGTATTTGGTTATGAGTCATGGACAACAGTTGCTGGCGTGACAGCATATGTCAACGGTGACGACACTGACGTGTTGCAAAACATTGGTGGTGAGTATGTATATGGTTTCGGCGGTGCTACACTAACAGCAGGCGCTAACTACGATGTAGACGCATCAGACTTGACTCCAACGATGGGCCTAACATTTGCGTTTTAAATAAAACAGGAACAGGCTTTTACGCCGTTCGAACTAAAAGGGCCCTTTAGGGGCTCTTTTTTTATGACTACCTATAAATATAGTTAGTTCGCATGTGGTCTCCTATTAGGCTAGATGTTTTATATAAGGGAACACAATAATGGCAACTAGAAAATTAAACTCAAAAAATATACAAATAGACAGTACTGCCTATATCGGCAAAGATGGCGAGATTTGGATCGATACAGACACTAATCTACTTAAAATAAGTGACGGCACCACAGCAGGCGGTGTTGTAATCACAACAGACGGCGCTGGCGGTGCTACAACTTGGGCAGATATTACTGATATTAATAATATTAGTGGTCCTACGTCAGTTGTAATTGGTCAGAGCGCAGGCGGAGCAGGCTTATCAACAGTAGCAATTGGTACACAAGCAGGGCAAACTACTCAAGGCAGTAGCGCAGTAGCAATTGGTCAATATGCGGGCTTAAATACCCAAGGCATAAAGGCAGTAGCAGTTGGTACTAGCGCAGGTACTACAAATCAAGGCAGTAGCGCAGTAGCAATTGGTAATAGTGCCGCCTACGGGGGCCAAGGCGACAGCGCAGTAGCACTTGGTTTCGAAGCAGGTAAAAATACTCAAGGCTTAGCAGCAGTAGCAGTTGGTAATAATACTGGTGCTATTTACCAAGGCGCAAGCTCAGTAGCAATTGGCAGTAGTGCAGGTGTAAATCGACAAGATACAAAGGCAGTATCAATTGGTATTAATGCTGGCGAAAATCGTCAAGGCTCACAATCAATAGCAATTGGCGATTATGCTGCTAGAGGTGAAACTGAGACAGTTACTTACACAAGCGGCGGCAATGGTGGAACAAATCTTGTTGTTGACGTTACAACTGGATTAGCAGTAGGCATGTATGTTCAAGACGCTGGATATGGTCATGATGCTGACATTACAATTACTGCCATTATTGACTTATACACAATCACAATGAGTGCTGATTGGACATCACCCCCGGGTGCGACTCTAACTTTCATTACAGGCCAAAGCGCAAGTTCAATCGCAATTGGTGCTAGTGCAGGCCGTGTTCTACAAGGTACACAATCAGTTGCAATTGGTAAAGAAGCAGGTAAAACTACTCAAAGCGAAAAGTCAGTTGCAATAGGTCCTTTTGCAGGTATGGCAACTCAAGGCGACCGTGCAGTAGCAATTGGTCACAATGCTGGTAAAGAAAATCAAGGCGACAAAGCAGTAGCAATTGGTACGAATGCAGGCGCAACTGATCAAGCCGCAAACTCAATTGTAATTAACGCAACAGGCCTTGCAGTAGAAAACGTACAGCCAGATAGCTTTGTAGTCCAACCAGTTAGAAACTATAGTAATGCAGCCGCATTGCCAACAGGATTTAAGCAAGTTGCTTACAATCCAACCACAGGCGAATTTGTCTATTATGGTGTCGCAGGAACATAATAAACAACTGAATTATTTTATAAACTATTGAAAGCGAAGCATTTATTGCTTCGCTTTTTGCTTGACAACCAAGACGTCTTACTGTATATTAGTGGTATAGATAAAACGAAAGAGCAACACAATGCAATCTGTTAACAAGCTACTTGAAATTAATAAACTTGGTGCTTTGACAAATACAAATGTTCAAGCATGGAGAGCATTGCGTTTTTTACTTCCTAATGAGAAGGTACTTGCGAAAACACTTAGTGATCTAACTGGTGACAAAGTACAATCCGATATACCGGAGATTGATCTTGTTGATGAATTTATTTTAGCACTACTAGAAGATCTACGTGAAGATCCTTCATATATCTCAACACACACTGGCGCATTAAGGGAAATGACCATAGTTTATCAAAACTATATTAATAACGTTAGCAACGGCACTAGTAAACGCACTACAAAGCGTGGCAAGCAGATTGTGTCAACAGGCGTTGCTGAAGCGATAGAGAATGGTGTAAAGACAAAAGTAATACTTGAGCACCGTACTCCAGTTAAAACAATACGTGACCGTATGATAACCGAATGTTTTACACTGGATGAAGTTAGAGAGTTTATGTTGAATAATGTACAACTAGTATGGGTGACTAAAGCAGAAGATGATCGTATTAATGCTGCTGGATATAAGTCAAGCATTCCAGAAGATGATGACCGTTATGATATTGCTGGAGTTGAATTACATAATGAACTTGTTAAATTTAGTGAGACAACATTAAAATAATTCTTAACCTACTGAAAGCGAAGTATTTATTGCTTCGCTTTTTGCTTGACAATAAGACGTCTTGGTGCTATATTAAATGTATAGTTTAGAAGGAAGTACAATGAACATTAAACATTCCCCACTGTTTGATACACAGGCAGTAGAAGAAACTTATACCAAGAAAGATGGCATACCAGTAAAGTATGTTTGTACTTCAGCGACTAGTGAACATGCTGATTATGCGGCAGACATCTTCTATCGTGAGACGCCACATCCAGAGTTTGGTAATCATTACTTTGGTCTGTATTGGAATAGAGTGTACGTTGAACTTCCAGCACAAGTGATGATCACCGATGCGGATATGATTGAAACACTTGAGTTTGGTATGCTTGAAGGTCCTAATGGTTGGGAGTATTCACAGCATAGACATGACTATCGACACGTTGGTGACTGCGCAGTAGATGGTGGTAGATCATACTTCAAACGTGCTGGAGACTTGAGTGTTCCCGTAAAGTACATGAAAGTTGTTAATGGTGAGTTTGTAGAAGACACTAGTAATACTTAAAATAAACATGCTATACAGCGCATGATAGATCAAGTAAATGTGCACTAAATAGCACGGAAGGAAACAACATGGACATCATTACACTACAAGGCACATTGGCTGCTGGAATTGGTATTGTATTATTTTTAATGGGATATTACAAAGGCACAAGCAACGGTATCGAGAATGCTGTTCAAAGTATGTTTAAATTGGGAGTGTTGGCGCTGGACGCCGACGACAATGTTATCCCAGGCCCACAAATACATAAAGCTCATAAATAGATATATGAAATCGTCATTACTAATAACTATTTTGTTGTTGTTTCCGGTTGCGGTTAATGCTGACCTAACACACAATTTTAAAAACCCTAGCTTTAGCGGAAATGGGTTTAGTGCTCATGTATTGAGTATTGAACAGTTAGGATTTAATAGACGGCAAGATATTGATAAAGCGGCCGAGGCAGAAGCTGATCGAATCGAACGTGAATTAGAAAATACCACATTAAACAAATTTATACGTAATCTCGAATCACGCATCTATGCTACACTGTCTAAGCAGTTAGTTGACAGTATGTTTGCAAGTTGTGGTGGTGAAGATGAGCCCACTTGTGCGACTAGTGGTACTACTGAAGTTGAAGGCTCCACTATTACTTGGAGTAAAGACACAGTAACCGGTGACATTACACTTGTAATTGATGGTGACGAAGGTTTCACTGAAATAACTATTCCTGGTTCAGGGGAGTTTAATTTCTAATGTGGAAATTGCTTCCTATGATACTGTTACTTGGTGCGTGTGCGACTAGTGGTCAGTTGCCTCGATCATTAGACAACAGAGCAGTCATTCAAGATAATCCAATGGTAACCGAACTCAATGAGCTATTGCCATTGAATGGTCCTGTCATGACTATTGGTATCTACGGATTTACTGACAAAACAGGTCAACGTAAGCCAGCAGAAAATATAGCAAATTTGTCAAGCGCAGTAACACAAGGCGCAGAAGTTTGGGTTATAGATGCTTTACTACAAGCAGGCAACGGCACTTGGTTTGAAGTTGTTGAGCGTGGCGGTATGGATAACCTTATTAAAGAACGCCAGTTAATCCGTAACACTAGGCAAAATTACGAAGGCGATGATGCCACCCAATTAGACCCAATGAAGTTTGCTGGTATACTAATTGAAGGCGGCATTGTAGGTTATGATAGTAATATTATAACTGGCGGCAATGGAGCAAGATATTTTGGTATCGGATCCGCTTCTGAATATAGAGTAGACACTGTAACTGTCGCAATGAGGCTAGTCAGTGTTAGTACAGGAAGAATACTTGTTAGTGTAGCGGCAGAAAAGTCAATTGCCAGCTATAGACAAGGCGCAGATGTATTTAAATTTGTTGATTTAAGTACAAAAGCACTTGAAATTGAAACTGGATACAGTGTCAATGAACCAACAAATTATGCCACACGTGAAGCTATTGAAAAAGCTGTAATTGAGTTAATTTACGCTGGCGCCCATTTAGATCTTTGGGAATTTTTAGAATAACTCATTAAATACGCATATAAGTGTCATTTTTTGACATAACCTAGCGTAATCGTCAAATTTACTCCCTATATAACTCTTAAAGTACCGCTTAATTCTGCGTAGAATCCGGTAAATACTAATGAGAGTGAACTAACGACTTAATAAGTCAAAGGAGGAGTATTATGCGATTATTCGTATTAACGATTGCATTGTTGTGGGGTGGATTGGCAACAGCTAATGAAATCTACATTACACAAATAGGTGACAGTCTAGATTTAGACATATCCCAAGACGGACAAGACAACCAAATTGGTACCAGTGTCGCTGACGCTGATTTTGGTGGTGACGATATGACCTTTGACATTACACAAACAGGTAGCTTAAACACAATTGCCGCAGTTATAAACGGCAACAACTACACCGGTACTTGGGTGTTTACTGGTAGTGGTAACAGTGTGGATTTACAGTGTGATGCTAATGGCGTTAACTGTGAAACTGTAACACTAAACATGACAGTGATAGGCGATGACCAAGTGTTTGATATTGACATTGGCGGAACACAAGCTGCGACTGGAACAGTGGCGAACTTTACTGTTACTGGTGACGGCAACGTGTTTGAATCAACTATTGATGGGGTAAACGCAGTCCTAACGGTTACTGTAGATAGCTCAAATAGTTTAGCATCAACCGCAGGTACAGATGGCACACTTACCGCAGCTGCGGTAACTGGTAGTACATTTGACATATCACAAACAGGTGACGGCGATAGTGCTGGCCATAGTATCATACTTGATGTTACTGGTGGTGGCAGCAGTTATAATATAACACAAAGTGGTATATATGATAATGCTATTGATGCTGACTTTACTGGTGATGCGCAAGATGTAGACATTACGCAAACTGATTGATGTTTAAGTGTATAATCATATTTTTGTTTACTGCTACTTCTTTAAATGCCTCTATAGGTGAGATCACCCAGTCATCAGGTACAAGTACAGTTAATCGAGAAGATGAAAAGTTTATAGGGCAACAAGGTCTTGACTTGGAGATGAATGATAACGTCAGGACAGATGACGGTAAACTTCGTCTCGACTTTATAGATGACACTAGAGTTGATGTCACTGCCCACAGCCGCATGACCATTGATGAGTTTATATACGATCCTCAAACAAAAACTGGGGCGCTGAGTATAAAAGCAACACTGGGCGCAGTACGTTATGCTAGTGGGCAAATAGCTAAGAACTCTAGACAGCGAGTAAACATCAGAACACCCAGCGCAACTATCGCAGTACGTGGCACTGACTTTATGATGATTATAGATGAAATCGGCGGCAGTATGATTACACTGTTGCCTAGTTGTGATGTTACTGGCAGTTGTATTATAGGTGAAATTAGTGTGTCAAGTGATATAGGCACAATTATAATGAACCAAGCATTCCAAACAACATATGTATCTCATAGTGGAGCACAGCCTGGTCCGTCAGTAATACTTGATTTGCCAGAAAGTTTACTTACTAGTATGCTTATTATACGTAAAAAATCACCGTATACAGAACAAATACTAAGTCAGACTCCTAAAACAAACTTGTTAGACATTGACTTTTTAAAATTTGATGAATTAGATAGAGACCCACTAGTAGAGAGTATTAAAAATATCTGGGTTACTGACTTGGATAATACAACATATTTAGACAGTGAGTTTTACGATGAGCTGGCAAGACAACTTGCGCAAATAATGGCACAATGGTTTGATGAACTAATGCAACAAAACGAAGCATTCTTTCAGGAAAAGTTTTTAGGACTAGACTCGGATACAAATATATTTTATGATGAACCGTATCCGTATTATGTAGTAAGTCGCAGAGAAGGGTCTCAACATTTCTTTCAATTACGCCTTGGACAAGGCAACAGCTATAGTATAGATATGGTACAAGGAGCATTTAGCAGCTATGGATATAAAGTGGGCGTCGGCGGCGCTAACAGTATTACTATTAATCAAAACGACTACTAGTAGTGCAAATGAAATATGGATTAGGCAAGTTGGTGATAATATAGATATGACTATCACTCAAGATGGCGCTAACAATAAGATAACTGGTTCGGGCGGTAAAGCTCAAGTAAGTGGTAACAACACAAGCACTACATATGCGCAAACAGGTGACAATAATCAAGTGTGGGCGTGGATGAGTTCTGGTAATGGAATAAACAATGTGTCGCAAATAGGCGATAACAACTCAGCAAGTTTAGATTGCCATGGTAATAATTGTGTTATTGATATTGAACAAAATGGCAACTATAACTATGCAAATGCCGAACTAGGCAATGGTGGTGATAATGATCAAACTATTATTATCGATCAAGATGGTAATTACAACTTTGCAAAAGTAGAAGCAAACGGTGATGATAATACTATTACTGTAGACCAAGATGGCAACAATCATATAGTACATGGGTACGGTAACACACCAATAACTGGTGATAGAAATAATATTACACTTGTACAAGATGGATCACAATACAATCAAGCTCAGGCGAAGGTTGTTGGAAATGATAACACAATAGATGGATATCAAGGTGGGCAATATAACTTTGGTAGACTGGTACTAACGGGTAACGACCATGATGTGACGAGTTCACAGGAAGGTACTGGAACTCATAGTATGACTTTAGACCTTACCAATGGTGGCGGAGCATATACTGTAAATACAATACAAGACAGCACAACTAATCAATCATACAGTTTAACAGGGATCTGTACAAACACAATAGGATGCGCTATTAGCGTAACACAAAATTAAATGGAAATATTATATGGAATAGCATTATCAGCACACTTGGGGTTAGCTGGTGATTACAACTTATCACACCCACACGTTAGACTACAAGACAATCAATTTATTACAGGTATATATGTTAACAGTATGAATGATATCAGTGTATATGGTGGTGTGAAGTTTGATTATGACAATTTTTGGGTAGAGGGCGCACTAGTTACTGGATACAATAACAGTAATATTAGTCCATACATTAGAGTAGGCAAAGAAATTTATCAAGACATTAGTGTATTCGTCGCACCAGCTTTGGAATCATTTGGAGAAAACAATATCGGTATAGTTATTGGAATTGAATTTTTAAGTAAATAAACTTACTACAGATCCAGTGAGAGGGGCAAAATGTCGCATAACCAAAATCCCATGGACCCAACAGACTGGCTATGGCTGTGTATAATGCTCGCAGCCATAGGTACGTTTTGTATATGGGTGTTTATATAATAAATACTGGGAGAAAATATAAGGATGATAAATTATGGCACTGCCAAACTACGAACTAACAATACCATCTACAGAACAAAAGATATCTTACAGGCCCTTTCTTGCAGAAGAGCAAAAGGTATTATTAGAAACATTAACTATTTCAATAGAGTCTCAAACCCAATTACAGATGTTTAACGCAATTGTTAATACTATTGATGCTTGTGTTACTTCTGATATTGAAGTGTCTCAACTTTCAAAGTCTGATTTAAAATATATATTCACTGAAATTAAATCAAAGTCAGCATGGCAACACGATTGAACGATACACCCAACAGCAGAAAATTGACCGCAGACGACGAATTGCGGAACTTAGAGAAACCCTTAATAATAAAACATCAAGGGTTCCAAAAAATATACAAACCCAATTACAATCCAGTAGTGATGTACAGTCCATCCCACTCGAACCCAAACTACAAAAGCCGCCCGATTCTGCCGTGTTAAAAAACAACAAGAGATGGCTTCAATAAAGGCAAAATTGTTAGGAAAGAAAAAATGAGAAAGATATTAGTTTCACCCGCATGGAGCGTATTACTACTAGGCATACTTGCTTGGGTGTATAGTATTAATCCACCTTTCTTGGAAAGTTTAAAACTAAGATATTTTGACACACTAATTGTAAATCAGGAACCTGTTGAAAATAACATTTACACAGTAAACATTGATGAGCCAAGTCTAGAAGAGTATGGACAATGGCCATGGCCTAGAGGTGATTATGCTATACTAATAGAAGATTTGTATAGCAGAGGTGCTGGGCTTGTGGTGTTTAATGTGTTAATGTCAGAAACAGACAGAGGCGGCGAAGATGAAATGCTGGGCAATTACATGTCACAGTTGCCTGTTATTGTTACAATGTTGGGCGCAGAAAAAAACAAAAACGAACCTATCAATCCTGGTGCTACTATTGTTAACAGCGATTATATGTATACTATTCCAAGTGTGCCAGGTATTATTGCGAACGTTCCAGACATTGAACAAAACGCAGTAGGCAGTGGTATTATTAACAGTTGGCCAGAAGTAGATGGGGTAACTAGACGCATACCACTAGTAGTAGAAAGCGGTGGAACATTATATCCTAACGTGACTATGGAAGTGCTGAGAGTTATGGCAGGCGATCCAAGTTTCCAAATTAAACTAAGCCCAATGGGTGTAGACAAATTGCGAATACCTGGTTATGGTTCCATTCAAACAAGCCCAACAGGCGAAGTATGGATTGACTGGAGTCAAAAATCCAAGAGTGTAAGCGCAGTAGACTTGCCAGAAGACTTTGCTGGTGCTATAGTATTTGTAGGACCAACCGCAGCAGGATTAACACAGCCATTAGCAACAGCTGCAGGCGCTGTATTCCCACATGAAGTACAAGCAGCAATGCTAGGCACAGTATTTAATGAATCAAATATATCAAGACACCCAGATGCTGAACAATGGGGAGAACTTGTGGTATTAATCGTTGCTGGACTTGCTATGATTCTTATAGCACGTTGGACGTATGTGGGCATAGTGTTCTTTGTGGCATCAGTAGGTGGAATATTATATGGTAGTTACTATATGTTTGCTACAGAAAATTTGTTAATAGATGGTTTCATTCCAGCAGTATTTTTAATACTAGTAGGACTCAAACGTTATGTAATTAAATTTGTAAGCGAGTTTTTACAAAAGCAAGAGATCAAGAAACAGTTTGCGGGATACGCATCACCCACAGTTGTTAAGATGTTACAAGAAAATCCAGCACTTATTAAAGAGGGTGTCAAAAAAGAAGTCAGCATTGTGTTTAGTGATTTGCGTGGCTTTACTCCACTAGGCGAGAGTTTTGGTGACGATGTAAAAGGCTTGACAAAGATTATGAATGGCTACATGGATGCTATTACTGAACCAGTACTTGATGCTGATGGTATGATTATAAAATATATTGGCGATGCGAGTATGCACATACACAACGCACCAATTGACGACCCAGCGCATGCTAAAACAGCAGTACAATGTGCGCTAGACATGCTTCGAGCAGTGGAGAAGTTCAATGAAGAAGTTATTATACCTGATGGTCGCCCTCCTGTTGGCATGGGCGCTGGCATCAATACAGGGCTGGGATACATTGGTGAAATGGGAAGTACTAAACGTCATTCATATGATGTCCTTGGAGACGCTGTAAGTACAGCAGCAAGAGTAGAAAGTAAATGTAAAGAATACGGAATGGTATTGCTTATTGGCGATGCAACATATCAACAAACTAGTAATGATTTCTTTTACTTAAAGATTGATGATCTACAAGTTAAAGGCAAGAGTGTTGGTGTTGGTATTTGGACTGTATTGGATGATGTTAAACCAGCTTGGCGAGTCACAAAACGTAAACATGAAGAAATGTATGCGGCATATTTGTCACAAGATTTTGATAAAGCAATAGAGCTATGCGAATTAATATACACTCACTTCGACGGTAAAATGTCAGGGTATTATGATATGTGGATTAAACGTTGTAAATTCCAAAAGACACAAGACTTACCTGCTGACTGGAATGGTGTGACAATCGCCACTGGTAAGTAATACTAGCATATTAGTTAATGCCACTTTTTTTAAATAAATAATACTAGCATATTATTTGTGAGAGGATTAAAAATGCAGAATAATGAATATGACGTAGTCGTAATTAAAGTAGTGGATGGCGATACAGTAGATGTGGACATCGATCTAGGTTTTGGTGTTTGCTTAAAAGATGAGCGTGTACGTGTTATGGGTATTGATACTCCTGAGTCACGCACAAGTGATAGAGTAGAAGACTTGTTTGGTGAAGCAGCAAAAGCACGTTTAAAAGAACTTATGAAAAACGGTGGCAAACTTGTTACTACTGAAGATAAGCATGGCGAAGACATGAAGGGTAAGTTCGGACGTATCCTGGGAGACTTTAAAGTAGCGTACAACGGCGAAATGAAACGTGTAACTGAGATTCTAACAGAAGAAGGACATTGCGTTCCTTACTTTGGTGGAAGTAAAGAAGAAACACAAGCGGCACACGAAGTAAATAGAGTGCGGTTACTAAATGAAGGTATTGTAACACAAGCTGATTACGATGCTGCAGTTGAGAAGATGAAAAATAAGTGATTAAAAAACTAGGTATACTAGCGTTTGCATTTTTCTTTATAAAGGGGCTACTTTGGTTAGCCCTTTTATATTTTGGGGCTACATGGCTAATACCAGGATAAAGTAAGTGGTGTAGTGCGCAATCTGATCTATAGTTGCGTACTCCCAGTACTTTTGACTTTTGCTTGTAACACCATTGCGTACTGCTAACCTATGTTTAATATAGTCGATAATGAAATGTAGCACAAAATCTAGTGCTGCAAGCATGATTGCCTTGCTCACTCCTACTAGCAGTAGTGCTATAACAAACGTCAGCACTGCATGGTGCGAACAGTGTATCCAAAGTCTAGGCTTAGTTAACTGTAATTTTGTGCCATGTTTAGCATCAGTAAGACGTGCTTGCATACCCAAGTCTGCCACGGCATGTTTTACTGTTAGCAGAAAAAAGAATATTAGTGATGTCATTTATTTTGTTCTTCTTTGTATATTTGTTTAAGATCTTCCAGTGAGTGTAATTTCTCATGCTGGGTTAAATCAAGCCCAGCGTCCTTGATTATTTGTCGCAACTCTTCGATTGTTTGTTGATCGTTTTCTTGTTGTTCTCGTAGTGTTAACACTACGTTTAGTTTTTGATTAAGACGTATTAGATCGTTGTCGAGCATTCTTATTCGATCTATCAATCCAATAAGAACGCCCTGTGCTTGTCCGATTACTGGGTCAATAACTGTAGTAACCCACTGCCAGATAAAAAATATGAAATATCCCATGCCCATAGCGGCAATAATAGGAAACCCATACTCATTAATTAATCCAGCAATATCTTCCATTTACGATCCGAATGTTGACATTAAAGCTGGACCAAATGCGCTAGCAGCCCAAAACAATGCTACAATAGTACCAACGCCAATCACTAGCCATTTCATTTTGAAATCATCCACTGTCATTTTCATTGCGACTAGTTCATTACCTAGTACTCTTACCGCAATTTCTAAATTACCTTTGTCGTCATTGTTATTCTGTGTCATCTCGATCTTCTCCAATTTTTATAAGCCAACCAGCTTCGTTTACTTTAAATATATCGCCAGGACTATATAATGGTCTATCTTTTCCGCCCCAAGTGCCATCTTTTTTCTTACCCATTACTTCTCCCGGCCAGTCACCCTCGACCGTAAACTGTTCGCCAGCTTGAGATATATTATATCCAGCCCACATCATTGCGCAGTACCTACTGCCATGAGGGCATCCATTTCTTTGTGAGGATTTCCAATATGTTCAAAGTAACCATTTGGTCCTACTTGAAATGTATCACCAATTTCAATCTTTACATCATCAATCACAAAGAACTTATCGTCTGGATCTGTATTGTTTAAAATACGAAACCCATTTTTAAATTTTACTAATATTAAGTCTTTCCACATAGTTAATCCTTTCTTGCATCGTTCTTACCGTCAGCCCGTGCAATCCTATCCACGTCTGGCCGTAAACCTAAAGCATTACTCATTAGAGTATCAATGCGTATGACATCATGGTTCATAGTCTGAACTCGATTATCTAAACCCATAATAATACCCTTTAACCCATTGACACTTCCAGTAACACCTGCTAGAATGAACTTCAATGTTAAAAACACAAAGTACCCAGCTGCTAATGCACCGACAATAGGAAACCCTACCTCTGATATCAATCCAAAAATTTCCATCTTCACCCTCACAGTTAAATGCTACTGTTATTTATAAGCAACCGAGTTAAATACTATCATGAAAACTATACAAGATGACCCATGTGACGAGATCGATGTCAAGAATTTAGCTGGCTGGACAGGCAAAAAATAGCTTGACTAATAGTACAGCATTGTGTATAATATAATTGTAACAAGCAAAAAGGATGTCGTATGTCTATACCAAAGAATCCGCCTGATGAATTTCGCCTCGCATACAATGAAAATTGTATTGAACGTCAATCATTTAACGAACAAGTACTCACACAATCAGAGTATTGGGAAATTTGGAGTCAAATGCACGAACACTCAATAGCAAGGAATAAATCATGAAAAATATTATTTTAAGTTTGGCCGCAGTATCTCTTATTGGGACCGCTGGTGCCGCTCATGCTGACAGTTATAAAGCACAAGGAAAAATTGTACAAATTAACCCAGTGTATACTAGTGTACAGCAATCACAACCACAAAAATCCTGTTATGATGTCCAGGTGCCAATTTATGGTAAGGATAGAAGTAAACAAGGAAGTACTGGTGATACTGTACTTGGAGCAATTATTGGCGGTGCTATTGGCAATCAGTTTGGTAATGGCAGTGGCAAGGACGCAATGACTGTATTGGGTGCTATTGTTGGTGCTGACGCTGCTAATAAAAAGGGCGGCAAGCGTGTAATTATTGGTTATCAAACTGATCGTCAGTGTGAAACAACTTACACTTATGTTAACAAAACAATTATTAACGAGTATGATATTATATATACTGTACAAGGACAACGTATTACAGTCCGTGTTAACCGTGCTGTTGGCGAAAATGCTTATATTGGACAACGTAAAGATTTCCGTGTAAATTATCAACTTTTAAATTGACATCTGTGTCAATATACGCTATAACGTAAGAAACAATAATTTACGCTGGAGAGTAAAAATGAGTATGCATCTAGTTGGTCCGTATATGACCACAACCAAGTACAACAGCAAAAAGTCTAATCGTAAGAAAACTGAGCGGCAACTCAAAGCTGAAGCAGATCATGATAAGTTTTTGCGCAAACAAGGTGTACACCCTGATCAACTAGCGACAAAAGGCAATCGAGATAGCATTCACGATATTCCAGACTATCGTTCAAATAAAGAAACAATCCCACTGAGTAATAAGATTGCTGGTCATGGGCCTGCTAAAGAGTCACTGACTTATAGTGGTGAGCGCCATCTACTTGGCATTGCTACGATGCACAAATCAAATATGGTTCCCATCTTCGCCGATAGAAAAGAAGATGCTAAGGATATAGCGAGTATGAGACGATGATTGAGAAACTAATTTATAGCACAGCAGCAATTGTTTTTATTGTTGTTGTTGGCTTTTACTTACGGCATATCTGGAGCGATTGCTTGGAAGAGAACAGTGTATTCACTTGTATGAGGATGCTTAATAAATGATTAGACCAGGTATACATGCTACTATTGACTTAGAAACACTTGACACATTGCCAAGTGCTACAGTACTAAGTGTAGGAGGCGTTAAGTTTCGTCCAGACAGTAGTGATGATCCATATGATAGATTTTACATGAAGATCTTAATTGATGATCAGGATCGACTAGGACGTACTGATAGCGATAGCACAATTGAATGGTGGGGTAAACAAGACCCTGCTGTAATGGAGGAAGCGTTTGATCAAACTGGTGCTGTTACAGTTACTGAGTTTTTGGCCGCACTTAACAAATGGATTGTTGGAGTAGATACATTTTGGGGACAAGGCTATGGCTTTGATTATACTATCCTTGAGAACATGTATCGTGCTAGTGGACGTAATGCGCCTTGGTACTTCTGGCAAGTATTGGACTCACGTACACTAATCCAATTGCTGCGTGAAGACCCACGTAAACAATTTCAAACAAATTTACACAAAGCAGATGATGACGCATTTTATCAATCAAAAGCGATTCAAATTGCGTTAAAAGATCTAGGAGTATTTGGATGAGCTATAGTGATACATGTGAGATTGTTAACACAAACAACAGCGCAGTTGTAGTGGCTGAAATATTAGAATTTAAGCCAAGTTTTGTCTTGACAGTCAGTATAAATCGTAGTATCAAGGTTGTACTACGTTATGACGCAGTACTAAAACTATATGTAGGAAATATGGCCGGAATGGAAATGACTTCCACAGGTCCAAAAGAACAAGTAAAATTTACAGGAAGAAAAAAATAATGTCATTAGTACCTATCGTAATTGATAAAACTAGCGCAGGCGAACGTAGTTATGATATCTACAGCCGGTTGCTTAAAGACCGTATTATTATGCTTAACGGAGCAGTGGAAGATCACATGGCTAACTTGATTGTTAGTCAGTTATTGTTTCTAGAAAGTGAAAACCCAGAGCAAGACATTACTCTTTACATCAACAGCCCAGGCGGTGTTATTACATCAGGCATGAGCATTTACGACACAATGCAATACATTAAGCCAGCGGTGATTACAGTTGTAAACGGACAAGCATGTAGTATGGGATCGTTCCTAGCACAAGCAGGCACAGCAGGCAAACGTATGGTGTTGCCAAATAGCCGTACAATGATCCACCAGCCCAGCGGTGGCGCTCGTGGTATGCAAAGTGATATCGAGATCCAGTACAAAGAGATCACACACATGAAAAAACAGTTGACAAATCTATACGTTAAGCATAATAATAAAGGCAAGACATATGAAGATTTTGAACGTGATATGGATCGTGACACATTTTTGACAGCACAAGAAGCAGTTGACTATGGACTAGCAGATCGTGTAATTGAACGGCGATAAATACAAAGTGGACTTGGTGTTCGTTCCCACTATAAACATTCCGCACACTCCATTTAACAAGGAGTATTAATAATGGCATTTTATTCAACTAAAACATACGGACATCAAATTGGTCTAAGCGCAGTTTTCCGTCAACCACACGCAGATCATTCACACTGTAAGTTTCTACATGGATACAGTTTAGGTTTTAAATTTACATTTGGATGTAATGACTTGGACAATAAAAACTGGGCAGTAGACTTTGGTGGATTGAAGCCACTGAAGGCTTGGTTGGAAGACAACTTTGATCATAAAGTAGTGATCGACCGAGAAGATCCATACTTGTATAAGTTCTCCGAACTTGAAAATATGGGTCTAGCAGAAATTACAGTAATGGATGGGGTAGGGGCTGAAATGTTTGCCTACCATGCTTGGAAGTTTGCTGATAAACTAATTCGTGAAGCAACAGACGGACGTTGTTGGTGTGAAAGCGCAGAGTGTGCAGAGCATGGTTCCAACAGTGCTATTTTCACACCATCATCTAACGATAGGAATTAAAATGTTTAATACAATTAAAAAACTGTTTGGTGTGAAAACATCTACAGTAGATACTGAAATCCCAAACAATGTTAAAGTAAAATTTGCGAACGCAACTCCAACCACACCACTGACAATTAAACCCAAAGTTTTTAAGTTAGAAGAAAAACATAGAGTTGATACACCAGCATCATTAACAAAAATGACAAAGGTTCAAATTGATGATCTTGCTAAAGAAAAGTTTGGTGTTGATTTAGATCGACGTAAATCAAAAGCTGATTTGATTGCTGGATTTATGTCAGCACAAAAGAAAGCAAAATAGTAAATGACATATATTGTTAACGACGAATGTATTAAATGTAAATATACAGATTGCGTTGAAGTGTGTCCCGTAGATTGTTTCTACGAAGGCGAAAATATGTTGGTGATCAATCCAACTGAGTGTATTGACTGTGGCGTTTGCGAACCAGAATGCCCAGCAGGTGCTATCCTTCCTGATACTACACCAGAAGCAAAAGAATGGGTTGACTTTAATCAAAAGTATTCAGACCTTTGGCCTGTAATTTATGAAAGACGTGACCCATTACCTGATGCTGAAAAATGGGACGGTGCTAAGAATAAAATGGAACACTTCAGTGAGAAGCCTGGCGAGGGCTCGTAGTCAATAAATACTAAAGTAAAGGAAAACAACATGAATTTAAGTATCACTGAGAAAGCACACACCTACCTTAATCAAATGGTAGAGAACAATGGAAAACGTTATGTTACATTAAATGTGGCTGGCGGTGGCTGTAGTGGATTTAAGTATGAGTGGAACTTTAGTGATGAAAATTCAGGAACAGTAATAGAAGATATTTTAGTTGTTGATGTAATGGCTGAAATGTTCTTATTTGGATGTACAGTTGACTATGTACAAGAATTGGGCGGCAGTTACCTTACTGTTGTTAACCCTAACGCAACTGCTAGTTGCGGCTGTGGCGAATCGTTCGCAGTTTAACAAACGAGGAAAATATGAAAATAATTACAGGAAGTAGCAATACTGCCTTTGCAAAGGCGGTTGCTGATCATTGCTTCACTGAGCTGGTTCCAGCAGAACTAAATCGGTTTAGTGATGGAGAAATATGTGTAGAAGTACATGAGAACATTCGTGGTGCGGATGTTTTTTTAGTGAATAGCACTTGTACACCAGTTAACGATAGTTTAATGGAAATGCTGATAATGATTGATACTGCCAAGCGTAGCAGTGCTAGGCGTATTACAGCAGTTATCCCTTATTTTGGTTACGCACGCCAAGATCGTAAAAGTGCTTCGAGAACACCCATTACCGCAAAGCTAGTAGCTGACCTACTAACTACAGCAGGCGCTCACAGAGTGCTTACAATGGATTTACACGCAGGACAGATTCAAGGCTTTTTTGATATTCCAGTAGACGATTTAACAAGCCGTGTAGTGTTTGCTAAAGACATTAAAAAACAATTTTACAAAGACGGCAGTGACATTAATACTGTAGAGACAGTATTTGTTTCACCAGACGCAGGCGGTGCCGTAAGAGCTCGTAAGTTTGCTAACATGTTCCACGGAGATATTGCTATTGTAGACAAACGTAGACCTCGAGCAGGCGTAAGTGAAGTAATGGCACTGATTGGAGATGTTAAAGGTAAACATGCTATCCTAGTAGATGACATTGTTGATAGCGGAGGCACACTATGTAAAGCCGCAGAAGCTATCTTGGATGCTGGCGCACTAAGTGTTAGAGCATACATTACACATGGTGTACTAAGCAATGGTGCTAGTAAAAAGATTGAAGCTAGTAAACTAGAAGAATTGGTTATCAGTGATAGTATTCCTTATGATGGTAAAAGTACAAAAGTTAGGCAAGTAAGTTTAGCACCACTATTTGGTGAAGCAATGCGTAGGATTACCAACGAAGAAAGTGTGAGTAGTTTATTCCAATGAAATATGTAATTGATATCGACGGCACCATCTGTAAAGAAGTAATTATACCTGACAGTGGTGGGAAAAAAGATTATAAGAACCATGTTCCTTACCAGGACCGTATTGATAAAGTAAATGCGTTATATGACGCAGGACACACAATTAAGTATATGACTGCTCGAGGTATTTCAAGTGGTATTGACTACTATAAACTCACTAACGATCAACTGATTGGATGGGGCGCAAAGTTTCATGAGTTAAGTGTCGGTAAAAAAGAACACTATGATATTTGGATTGATGACAAAGCGTTTTGGAGTGAAAACTTCTTTCGCAGTACAGGAGAAAGCTATGAATAATATTAGAGAATGGGTATTTGATTGTTGGCATAGTGTAATGGAAGAGAATATGAAATGAGTAGATTTATAGCGGCAATGGATCACAGTGGTGGTTCAACAGGCGGCGTACTAGAACGTTATGGACGTGAGTACACAGAAGATAACAAAATGGAACGTGTACACGAAATGCGTATGCGTATGGTTAACTCACCTGACTTCAACGATAAAAACATTTGGGCGGCAATACTATACCAAGACACAGTTACTCGTGGCATGGTAAATGTCCTGGATGAAATGGGCATTGACACGTTCCTAAAGATTGACAGCGGATGTGATGCTGATGGAACACTTAAACAGTTTCCAGTAAAGCAAATGTTAGAGTTTGCTACAAATGGTATTGGTCCCAAAATCTACGGCACCAAGATGCGTAGCATTGTTAAAGGTGTAGGCATGGTACATCCTGTACTCAAACAACAGTTTACACTTGCTCGTACTATTTGGGAGCATGGATTAGTACCTATTATTGAACCTGAAGTACCTATTGATCATCCTATCAAAGGCGAAGTCGAAAATGCTCTTATGTATCACTTACAGGAGTTCTTGGATGCGTATCCTGGCAAGTGTATTCTTAAACTAACACCGCCAGAAACACCTAACTTGTATCACAATCTCACAGTGTTTCCTAATGTAGAACGTGTTGTGTTTTTGAGTGGTGGGTATGCTACACAAGAAGCATGTCGTAGGTTAAGTGCTAACGCAGACATTACTGCTAGTTTTTCAAGAGCATTAAGTGAAGGATTAAACTACAACTTGACAGATCAAGAGTTTAATGCTAAGATTAAACAAAACATTAAACAAATAACAACAGCAGGAAATTAAATTAATGACAAACGTATTTGAAGACGTAAACAAGTTTGGCACGGCATGTGACCAACCAGCAAGTGAAGCAAACTACAAAATGTATCTTGGTCTCATTGACGAAGAAGTAGGCGAGCTTGTGGAATCTGTAGCAGCAGATGACAAGGTAGAACAACTCGACGCACTAGTAGACATTCTAGTTGTAACTGTGGGTGCTATTCGAGCCGCTGGTTGGGACGGTGAAGCCGCATGGAAAGAAGTAATGGACACAAACTTTGCTAAGATTGATGCAGACACGGGCAAAGTACGCAAGCGTGAAGACGGTAAAGTACTAAAACCAGAAGGCTGGAAGGCACCAGCATTAGCACAATTTGTGGACCTTAATCATGATTAAAAAAGTACACACAGATTACAGAGTAGTAGAGACTACTAATAAACAAGGCGACCTTCGTTGGAAGGTACTATTGGCTGGAGACATTCTAGTTAGTACATGCCGTTCGTTGAAAGATGCTACAGAAATGGCAGCAGGATTAAATTTAGATCCGTACTTTCTAGACCGAGGGCAAACTCGTTCAGAAAGAGTTGCGGTGTGGGGTACATCAAAAAAAGGTAAATAACTCGTAATACAGAAGTATTACTTTGTGAGCGACAATGTTAAAGTTGTCAAGCAAAGGAGATTATTATGGACGCACTCACTTTATGGAGCCTTATTGGCTTCTTATTCGCAGCTTATGCTGTGATAGCAAACGATTCAGTACAGACTCTCGGTACATGGATGGCATCAAACAATGAGAGATTCAACTACAAAGTATTATGGGGAGCGGCAAGCGCAGTATTACTTGCTACGCTATGGTATGGTTGGCATGTAAATGGTGGAGACATCAGTTACGGCAGACTAAACAAGATCCCATGGCAAGAGGTACAATGGTATCATGCTATGGCACCGGGCATACTCGTTATACTCACACGTTATGGCGTGCCTGTATCAACTAGCTTCTTAGTACTAAGTGCTTTCGCAAGTACATTTGTATTAGAGAAGATGCTTATGAAAAGTATAATGGGTTATGGTATTGCGGCAATGTTCGCATACTTCGCTTGGTACTTTATTAGCAGATGGATGGACGAAACAGCACCAGTTAAAGAAGAACACAAAAACTATTGGCGTGTAGCACAATGGCTAGCAACAGGAGGCTTGTGGTGGACTTGGTTGTCACATGACATGGCTAACATAGCAGTGTTCCTTCCACGAGTAGTACCACTAGACTTAATGTTCTTGGTCAGTGTGGTATTTGTAGTTGGCTTGTTCTTTATGTTTAGAGAACGAGGTGGCAAGATACAATCGATTGTATTAGAGAAACACAACACACGATATGTGCGTAGTGCTACACTAATTGATTTGTTCTACTGGCTATGCTTATACTTCTTCAAAGAGCTGAACGATATACCTATGTCAACTACTTGGGTGTTCGTTGGTATGCTGGCAGGACGTGAACTTGCTATTGCATCGTTTACTGGTAAGATGAAATTCAAGAGTGTTTTTCCGTTAGTTGCGAGAGACTTTCAGAAGATGATGATTGGACTAGGCGCATCAGTAGCTATTGTATTAGCAATACACTATGTATTAGTACCAAACGGATTTTAATAAAATCTAGTAAAATTAAACAGGGGTAATTTATCCCTGTTTTCTATTGAATAACAATAAATATAACTAATAAGTCAAACATTGGGGAAAACCGCATGGCAATCACAAAACAATTAGTATCAAAGAATATCAACGCAGTACCAGCACAATACGTAGGTAAAGATGGCGAGTTGTGGGTAGATCCAGTAAACAACTTAATGAAAATAGGCGACGGGGTAACACCAGGCGGTGTTGTAATCACAACAGACGGAGGAGGTGGCGGAGCCACAACTTGGGCCACTTTGGGTGACAAAAATAATGCTAATGGTCCAACAACAATCGCACTTGGCGAACTGGCGGGTAATACAGGACAAAGTACTAACGCAGTAGCAATTGGTAAACTAGCTGGTGAAACATCCCAAGGTGCACAAGGCGCAGTAGCAATTGGTTACACCGCTGGCCAAACTGGTCAAGAACAAGGCGCAATTGCAATCGGAATTGCTGGTACAACAAATCAAGGCGAATTTGCAACAGCAATTGGGTGGGGCGCTGGCACAGCGACCCAAGGCGAAGGTGCATTGGCAATAGGTGTAAACACTGGACAAACAACTCAAGGCACATACGCATCAGCATTTGGTGCTGAAGCTGGGTTCACAAATCAAGGCACACACGCAATAGCATCGGGTTACCGAGCTGGAAAGACATCTCAAGGTAAAAATACGGTAGCAATTGGTAAAGAATCAGCTGAAACAAGTCAAGGCGTAAATGCTGTAGCAATTGGTGTTTTCGCAGGTCGCACCAATCAAGGCGAAAGCTCAGTAGCAGTTGGTGAGAGTGCAGGCCACACAAATCAAGGACAAAACTCAATAGCAATAGGTTGGGAATCAGCCCAAACAGGTCAAGGTACCACTGCAACGGCAGTAGGTAATACTGCAGGTAAAACCAATCAAGGCGAAAATGCAACAGCAATTGGTGCAGGTGCAGGTGTAACCAATCAAGGCGCAGCGGCAGTGGCAATTGGTGCTGGTGCTGGTGTTACAACTCAAAGCGCAAACGCAGTAGCACTTGGTTTCGAAGCAGGTATGACAACGCAAGGCCTAAATTCAGTAGCAATTGGTACTGGCGCAGGTTTAACCACTCAAGGTACTAACGCAGTAGCAATCGGACCTCGAGCTGGTGAAATATCCCAAGTCCAATACGCAATTGCAATAGGCGATTATGCTGGCAAATCCGCACAAAGCGGAGCAGCAGTAGCAATAGGACGAAATTCAGGCAAAGTATCTCAAGGCAACAAAGCAATAGCAATTGGTGAAAGTTCAGGTGGCACTAATCAAGGCATTGACGGAATTGCAATTGGATTCAATAGTGCTAGTTTTTTCCAAGGACAAGATGCTATTGCTTTGGGCAGACGAGCAGGAAGCAGGCGACAAGGCACAAAAGGAATTGCAATCGGATATGAAGCAGCACTAGGCACTACAGTAAATGCAACTTATGTTTCAGGCAATGTAGTAGATAGTTCTTTAGTAGTCAATGATGTATCTGGTATCGAAGTAGGCATGCGAATATCTGGCCAAGGGTATGTAGAGAGCATTGGGGTAGATTTCAATGTGATCAGCGTTGATGCTAATACAAATACTGTTGCGCTCAATTCAGCAGCTACTTCACAACCAAGTGGAACGCTAACATTTACAAACGGACAAGGCGACAGCGCAGTAGCAATTGGTGATCAAGCAGGTATGACAACTCAAAGTGACCACGCAATAGCAATTGGTAACCAAGCAGGTGAAACAACTCAAGGCGAAAGTGCGATAGCGATTGGAAAATTAGCAGGACAGGGCGGTGCCGCAACATTCTCCGCAACTTATGTTTCAGGCGGATTTACGGATAAACTTTTAGTAGTCGATGATGTAACTGGTATCGTAACTGGTATGCGAGTGGTTGGAAGTGGGTTCAGCGGCATCACTGTCCAGAGTATAAATGCTGGGACAAATACTCTCACTATTAACGCCTTCGCTACTTCTCAACCAAGTGGAACGATAGCATTTACAACTGGACAAGGTGAAGGCAGTATTGCAATTGGTAACGAAGCAGGCAAGGTAACTCAAGACTTAACCGCAATAGCAATTGGTCTTACGGCAGCCCACACCAATCAAGGTAAAAACGCAACAGCAATTGGAACAGCAGCAGGTTTTAGCGATCAAGGTGAAAATGCAATAGCAATTGGTCTTACTGCGTCGTCAATCCAACAAGGCAAACACTCTATAGCAATTGGTGCGTTCACAGGCGGATTTGCGAATCCGCAAGCAGAAAAATCGATTATATTAAACGCAACTGGCGCCTCGGTAGAAAATACAACAGCAGATAGTTTTGTAGTTAAGCCAATTAGAAACGCAAGTGGCACACATAGTATGGAATATAATCCAACTACAGGAGAAGTTACATATGACACACTTGCTAGTGGTGGCTTACCTAGCAGATCCCCTCCAATCGGCGCAACAAGCAGTTTAGCTGATGCCGCACAAGCAGACTTGGATATTACAGGATTCAAATCATACACATTAATGGCTATCACAACAGACAAAGCGGCCCGTGTAAGATTGTATGTGAATGCTGCAACAAGAACAGCAGATGCGGCAAGGGCAGAGGGTATTGATCCAACATCAGACGCAGGTGTTATTGCTGAAGTAATTACCACAGGCGCAGAAACTGTTATTATTAGTCCAGGTGCTATTGGATTTAACTTAGAAAGTACGCCAACTACAAATATACCATGTAGAGTTACAAACAAAAGCGGTAGCACAGGTACTGTACAAGTAGGCTTAACCATACTACAACTGGAGGCGTAACATGGAATTGTTCCAAGTAACACTAAAGCATGGCGAAGACATTAATGCTTTCTATGAGGATATGGAAACACCAGGTGGTGCTCTAACTATTCCAGATCGTAAAGTAGAGTGTGCCGCAAGACGCCCAACTTCAAGAACCACAGGCTATATGCTTACTATGGAAGAAGCAATGGAAGTAGCTGATGACGACAGAGTTGAACAAGTTATACCACAAAGTGTTTTAGATAGAAACATAGATAAACCAGCAAGTACTTTTACAGGCAGATTTGACAAAGGTGTTCCAAGCGGTTCATCGCCGTTTACAAAAGCAAATGGTCAAGCAGGAATGAAGTATACTGTTGATCACAAAAATTGGGGCATACTAAGACACCATGAAAGCGCAAACAGAACCAATTGGGGATCAAATGCTTCATTATCAGATAGATATGTTGATGACAGTGTAACATATTCAGCAAGTGGTAAAAATGTAGACATTGTTATTGTTGAAATAAAAACATTAAGCGACCACGCAGACTATTCAAGTAGAGTAGTGGACTACAACTGGGGTCAACACTACAACACAATCACAGGTGGTACTAACTATACATACAGCAACGCAGACGCTCGTGACAACTATGGCGCAGAAGACAAACATCCCACAGCAGTCACAAGTTATGCGGCAGGCACACTATACGGACTTGCCAATGATGCAAACATATACATGTTTGACAAGACTTACGAAAAATCAAAGTCAGGCGGCAGTAGTGATGATAGAACTTATGCCTATATCAGAGAGTTTCACGCAAACAAAAGTATAAATCCAGCAACAGGTAGAAAAAATCCTACTATTGTTAATATTAGTTTGGGAACACAGACCCTAGTAGGCGGCGGGGCCGCTTTAATTCACTTCCAGGGTGTAACTACAGACAACGGCACAGGCAATGATCTATTAGCCGCAGAACTAAATGCAAGAGGTATATATTCAAGTGACCCTGAGTGGACAGACAATCAACAATTTAGTGTAAATTCGCAAGTCCTACTAAGTGATATGCAAGATGCTATAACAGATGGAATTATTATTGTAGCATCGGCAGGCAACGAAAACAGATACACTGATGTGTCAGATGGCGACAACTACGATAACTATATTGTTAGTGAGGGGGCATATTTCTTTAAAGATTACTACTTTGGCGGTAATTATCCATTTAGATATTACTATCATCGTGGCTCCACTTATACGTTCAATGGTGCTATTTGTGTAGGTGCGTTAGGAGTTAACACAAATCAAGGCAAAGCAGGTTTCAGCAGTTGGGGACCAGGTGTCGATGTATATGCCGCAGGAGTTGGTTGTTTTGGCGCAGGAGAAAGTAGCAATATTATGTTTGGTGTTCCGTATACAGGACAAGAAGCAAATACATCAAACTGGGACACAGTACAGTCTGGATCAGGAACAAGTTATAGTGCGCCGTTCGTAACAGGTATGTTGGCTTGTTTAGCAGAAATATATCCTAACCTTACACAAGCACAAGCAAGAACATATTTACACGACAATGCTGTAACAGGATTAATGGTAGACACAGCAGACGCAATAGATGTAGACACAGACACAAGAACAAGCATAGACGGTAGCAGCATTGATAGAATAGCATTGTGGAAGAATCACAGAGCCACATCAGGCAATATGGCGGTCAACACATATAACAAAGATGTTAACAATAAGCCTACAACTGGTGCTATCTATCCTCGTACAAGAATACGCAAGCGTGGGTAAATAATTAACAACATAAACTAAATTAAGATAGGGCGGATTTAATCCCGCCCTATTTTTTTGACTTACTGTAACTTTTCTAAGTTAGCAATATAATTTGTCATACTGTGGTCACTAAAGTTATCAACACCGCCTTGCTTTAGTCCCATCCACATTCCACGCCAGCGATCTTTAACACGGCGTGTTCCTTTTAGATTTGGCTTATAGTCGCCATTTGAATCCATGTAGTGTTCACAACCATCATGTTTGTAACCCATAACAGCAAGTGGTACACGGGTAACAATATCGTTGTTGTTTACCCAACGTTGGTGTTTACAGTTTAAGCTCTTGATAAACTTTCTCCAACCTGTACGTGGTGATCCGTATGTATATACTTCAGCAATGTTTGGCATAAGTGGATCGTCTTCACAACGGCTAGCCATAATAGTTGTCATTGCGGCACCTAAACTGTGTCCACAAAACCATGCTGTACGTTTCTTACCACACTCACGTAAATCTTCCATAATCATTGGCCATAGTTCGTCTACTTCTGTTTTAAAGCCAACGTGTACACGGCCAACAGTTTCTGCCATTACTGGAGCTGCACGTAAGTCTGCTTTAATATCGTTAAACTCATTTGGTTGTGTTCCACGACAAGCAATAACTATGTCTGCTTTGTTCATAAAGCGATATGCTTGAGCACCACCATTGTTATAAAATTCAATAGTAGTAAACCCCAATGCTTTGGCATCTTTTTTAACTTGTTTTGTGTCATCACTGTAAGCTATACTTGCTAGTTTAGCAAATAGTAAGCTACGTTGTTCAAAATTCATGTCTGTAATCATAATTAGTTTCCCTCTTTATGCAAATATTTATTGACAAACAGCAAAAACAAGCGTATAGTAAAGGTAATAATAGGAGAAGATATGCGTATAGGAATTGCTGGGTATGGTTTTGTAGGCAAAGCCCATGCTGAGATATTAGTAGACGGTCAGCATGACATATTGATTAGTGATCCAGCACTGGGGCATCGTGCTGACTTGAGTACTGCTGAGTGTATTATTGTATGTGTATCCACGCCAGAAAGTTCTGACGGTACATGTGATATGACTAATGTATATCGTGTTATTGAAGACGCCCCTGATGTACCAATACTAATTAAAAGTACAATTAGTTTAGAAGGTTGGAACTTACTTAAACGAGCATTTCCTGAAATGAAGATTTCGTTTAGTCCTGAATTCCTACGTGCCGCAACGGCAATAGAAGATTTTGCGAAAACTAATCATCTATATATTGGCGGCGGGGATGGAATGTTTTGGCATACATTGTTTAGTGTGTCATTTGATAATCCTAGGTTCAAATCTACCTTTACAGATCCACAAGAATTAATACTTGCTAAATATTTTCGTAACGCATACTTGGCAACTAAGGTAAGTTTTTGTAATCAAGTACATGATCTATGTGAGTCCGCTGGTCTTAACGCAGCATCGGTACTAGATATTGTAGGTGCGGACGCTCGCATTGGTAGTAGTCACACTCAAGTAACAAAAGAGCGTGGTTTTGGAGGGCATTGCTTTCCTAAAGATACCAGCGCAATAATTAATACTGCTAAACAACATGACGTAGATTTGAGTATTATTCGTGAAGCAGTTGAATATAATAATTATATTAGATCGAAAGGAAAACAGTAATGTTTGCAAATTATGATCAGATGTCAGTAGAACAACTGCTGGAACGACAAATTGAACTAAGACGTAAAGTTGCGCAAGCACATCAAAGTGGAATGAGTCCTAGTCTAATTGCGCAAATGCAAAATATGCTAGAGCAATTAATGATTGAATACCACAGCAAAGTAGCGTTGGGAGCAGAACAAACTAAACGTGAACGAAAGATAGAAGAAGGCAAAGATCCAGATGCGGAGGACACGTTAACCATTGGCGATGTTGAATAGTGATAACGAAATTATTGTGTCAGAGGATACCTTGGTAGAGTTACTGCTACAGGGTAAGCAAACATATATGGCAACTATGCAAAATACAATACCAATTGAGCGTTATAATCACTTTTGTAGTCTGTTTTTAATTGACGACACAATTGATGTGGAAACACCCAGTAACGGATCTGATAAGTATAACAAAGAACTAGTTGAAAATTGGTTCATGCCTGACGAATATAAAACGTATCCTGTATATGATTTTTGTTTAAAGCAATGCGACACTATCGAAAAGAAACAACGATTGTCAGCAGAGTTTGATGAGTTTGATGAACGTGGATTGCTTCCACTATTAAAGTATATGAAATACTTTGTAGATCAAATGAACGAGAATAATATTGTAATGGGAGTTGGGCGTGGATCAAGTGTTGCCAGTTATGTGTTGTACCTTTTGGGTGTACATAAAATTGATAGCATTAAATACAATTTAGATTATAAGGAATTCTTTAGATGAGCAGAACTGTAAGAACAGCAAGAGGCAGGCAAATTGACATGGGTGCCCTTGCTACAAAACATGAAACAACAAAAGCAGTTGGTAATGTTTTAATGAACGCCAGAGGCGATAGAATTAATGCTGACGGGACTGTAAGACACACCGCAGAAGAAATTGCAAGAGCTGATCAAAACACCAAACAGCCACCACAGCAAACAGCAATTAGTGATCCAAAGCCACTAATGGCAGCATCACAACCAGCACCAGAAGCTGAGCCAGAACCACTGCCAGTAGTGCCTGAAGTAGAACCTGATCCAGAAGCAGTAAGTAAGATTACTCGCAGTAGAGAAGATGGATCAAAATATATGGAAATTGAATACGATGACGGTTCAATTGAAACAGTAGAAATAGATGAGGAATAAATGAGACAAATTAAAGCAACTGCTAGTAAAGTACTAGGATTTTTTGTTAATCCACCAGGTCAGCATACACTTACTAGTGGATTAATTATTTTAGACGATGATGGCCACAAGCGTGGTATCAAGTCAAGATACTTTGAAGTACACAGTGTAGGCGAACGCAGCGGAGTGGAAAACGATATTGCCGCTGGTGATATTATCTGTGTAGCACACGGACGTTGGAGCCGTGGTATTGACGTTGGTGATCCAGATAAAAGAAACATTCATTCACTTGATCCAAAAGATATTATGGGAATTTATACAGGTGACCGTAGTCAAATCACATAATATGGGACAAGTAATTAACTTTCCAATTAATTTTAATTTTAAGGTACTATTTGAATTGCCTGAAGAGAAAATACTGCAAATAGACAAACGATCACATGACGCATGTAGTATTTCAATTGACGGGCAATATGGTACTGTAGAATTATCAGCACCCAACAAACTAAAGGCAGTTGATACAGTTAAACGAATCTTTCCTGCCGCACAAATAATTGAGACAATCAAACAATGAGTTTTACAGCACACTTGGAATACATATTCCACATTACTTGTGATCAGTGTAAATGTTATTTTAGTTATGCTGTCATGGAAAAGAAATTTCAAATAGAGCGAGGGCAAATGCATTGTCCTAGATGTGGTGTTAAAGGCAGTACCAAACTTGAAAAAGAGATATAAAAATTTTGTAGCTTGGTATAAGAAGCTCAGGGCAGATGGCTATTTGTGGCACAACTGCGTTGAGTGGGCAATATATAACTCAGGCTCACACAATATAGACGGAACTTATTTTAAATGATACGAATTGGTATAAATGGATTTGGTCGCATTGGAAGATGTGTTACTAGACACATTATGAACGATCGAAAAGATATGCGGATAGTTCAAATTAATGCTACTGGTGGTGCTGAGACTAATACACACCTACTAAAATATGACAGTGTTCATGGTAGATATTCTGGCGAGATACCAGATGATATTGTGTGGACAGAAGAACGAATAATCTCTGAGATTAAATGGGATGACGTTGATGTAGTATTGGAATGTACTGGCGCTTATAACAGTGGCTTACATTGTATTCATCACACAGTCAATGGTGCCAAAAAAGTTGTTATTAGCGCACCAGCAATAGATTGTAAAAAAACAGTAGTGTATGGTGTTAATCATACTACACTAACAGAACATGACAATATTGTAAGTAACGCAAGCTGTACTACTAACTGTCTTGCGCCACTGCTAAAAGTTATAGACGAAAGCTGTGGCATTATTAATGGTCAAATGACCACAATTCACAGCTATACTGGCGACCAGAACACAATAGACAAAAAGCACAAAGATCCCTATCGTGCCAGAGCTGGTGCTATCAATATAATTCCAACAACAACTGGTGCTACTGATGCTATAAGTGAAGTATATCCCAAGCTAGCAGGCAAAATCAAAGGCAGCGCAATACGTGTACCAACACCCAATGTAAGTTGTATTGATTTAACAGTAAACGTAGAACGTGAAACTAATGAAGAACTTGTAAATGAGTTTATAAAATATGCCGCACAAACCAATGAGTGGCGTGGGATTATTAAATTTGAGACAGATCCTCTTGTGAGTTCAGATTTTAATACAACCACTGAAAGTTGTATTTTTGTGCCTGATCAAACAAGAGTAGTTGACAACCACCTAGTTCGTGTGTTAGCATGGTACGATAACGAATGGGCATTTAGTTGTCGTATGGCAGACTTAGCAGCCCATATGATGACTACTGATAAAAAATAATTACCAACAGGAGTAATATAATGAAGACAATCTGGGTAGAAAAGTACCGTCCTAAAACAATAAGTGAATATGTATTTAAAGATGAGTCACAAAAGAGACTTATTAAAGGTTGGGTAAGCGATCGCAGTATTCCACATTTGCTGTTTAGCGGAAGTGCTGGTACTGGCAAAACTACTCTAGCACGAGTTCTTGTTAATGAACTAGGTGTACAAGATGCTGACGTATTGTTTATTAACGCTAGTCGTGATAACGGTATTGATTATGTTCGTAACAAAATTACAAACTTTAGTGAAACACAACCTTGGGGCGACTTTAAGATTGTCTTGCTTGACGAGGCTGACTATTTGTCTCCAGATGCGCAAGCGGCGTTGCGTGGTGTGATGGAACAGTATCATGCGAGTGTACGTTTTATTCTTACATGTAACTATGACAACAAAATTATTCCAGCACTAAAGAGTCGGTGTCAGGTATTTCAGATTCAGAAACAAGACGAAGCTGAGTTCTTTAATAGAATGGTCTCTATTATGGACGCAGAGGGAGTTAAGTATGATCCATATTTGTTGGGTACATATGTAGTTGCTACACAACCTGACATGCGAAAGACAATCAATAACTTACAATCGAATACACTTGATGGAGAACTAACTGCTCCAGATACAAGTGGTGGTGACGACAGTGCCTGGCTAGTAAAGATGGTAGACTTATTTAAAAGTGGAGACATTCGAGCAGCACGTAAGATGATTGTTGCTAATGCGCAACCAAGTGAATATGAAGGCATCTATCGCAAGATGTATGAAAATCTTGAGTGGTTTGGCGACACACCAGAAAAGCAAGACAACGCAGTGATTGCTATTAGAAACGGATTGGTAAGACATGTAAGTGTTGCTGACGTTGAGATTAATTTAAGTGCGACACTAATTGAGTTGCAAATGATATGAACTGTGTAATTTTTGTCGCATTAGCAGAAGAATTCCCCCGTAAGTTGGCTCCACAAGGATACAACGTAGTTTATACTGGGATTGGAAAAGTTAATGCGGCACTTGCTGCAACCAAATATCTAACATGTAACCCACATGTGGAAGCAGTTTATAATTACGGAACAGCAGGTGCTGGTGATGACAGCGTAGCAGGTGAGTTGTTGGGAGTTCATGCGTTTATTGAACGAGATATGGATATAACTCCTCTTGGTATAGACAAGTTCATTACATACAAAGATCAGGATCCACTGGTATATACATCAAACAAAAATACTAGTATTGTATGTGGCACAGGTGATAGTTTTGCCAGACCAAAGAAGCCTTATCATATTGTAGATATGGAAGGGTATGCGCTAGTACGTGTATGTGATTATTTTGGTGTGCCAGAATTTTATTCATACAAATATATCAGTGACACTGACAATGATGTTGACCCAGCTAAAACATGGAAGAAAAATGTGTCCAAGGGCGCTGTTAAATTTAAAAATATTCTTAATTAATTTATAACCTATTGAAAACACTGGAAACCTTTGTTCTGTTTTCTGTTGACTTACTGGTCTAGAACTGCTAGAAAGTATGTATAAGTTAAACAAAATGATAGGAATACACAACATGGCAATGGTAAACACAGTAGTAGATCAAATTGGTCGTATGAACGCAGAAGAACTGAACCGTGCTGTAGAAGCAATTAAATTGCGCCGCACATACCTTGCTCGCCAAGCATCAAGCAGTTTTATGGTAGGTGACATTGTGTCATTTACAGGCCGCCGTAATGCTACAGTAACAGGTCGAGTTACAAAGATTAACCAAAAGACTGTTGTTGTACTTGATAACAATTCGAGAACACAGTGGAAAGTTACATCATCAATGCTAACACCACTAAGCATCGGGGCATAATTAAAAATAGAAAGTATTCAGATATGATGATGCTATTACAAAATACTAATAATACAAACGACTATGCCTCTCAAATTAATCAAACTTATCACACAGATGAAGATCTATTTGTAACAGTTGATCAGCGTCTACAAGAATTGTATGCCAAAGATAGTGATTTGGAAATGCTATTCCGTAGTTTAGCTGAAGGCATGGTTGCCGCAATGGGTTATGAAACATACGATGATATGGTTAAAGACACTGTTGGCATGGGAGAAATTCAATATGTACCAGTAACTAGTATTGATATTAACGATACAATGCAACGTTGGCCTGATCGTGAGAACTTAATTGATATTATTTCACAATTTAATCCAGACTTTGTTAATCGTATCCGAACTTATTTAGATACCAAGCGTAAAGATGGCAATGTATCACGTCATGTTGCTTGGGATGGACAACATACTGGACTAGCACTATACATTATTGGTGTATATGGTTTTGGACTAAGCCCGTCTAAAGTAATTGTTCCAGTAGATCGGTATCCTGGAGACGACCGTGCCGCAATCCGCCGCCGCTTTGTTGAGTTTAACAGTGGACGTACCAGCAAGAAATTGGAAAACATTGACTTGTACAAGCAGTATGTGGCAGGGTTCCGCCATGATGGGCTTACTGAGTTCTGGAATAACCGTTGTGTTAAGTTACAAGAATATTTTGAGAACTACAGTTACTATGCTACCAGCGAAAAGTTTGGTGACGAGAAACGTAGTGGTGCTTGGTCACGTATGACAGAAGTTATGAATCGTAATTTTCCTGTAGAAGTGTTTGAACGTGTAATGTATTACCATTCAGTTAGCAATGCTGACAAGCCGTTTATCGCAATGGAAATTGATAACCTTAGTGTGTTTTTTCGGCAGTGTATGAACGACGGTATTGTTGTTACTAATGAATATATTAACGAAATGTCTGCTATATTGTCCAAGATTACACAAAACACCTGGGCTCCTAGTGGAACTGTTAAAGGACGTAAAGTACAAGCAGCATACCAAAATCACTGTGACATCGAAAAGAAGGCAGGGCGTATGATTGAGGGTAAAACTTATCGTTGTAACCAAACAATTGTTGGACCAAGCTGGATTGCTGGTGCTCTTAAGACAGCAGGGTTTAAACAAAAATTACCAACTTTTGAAGTAGCATTTAACTTTACTGCGGAGGATTTAGTGTAATGGCTATTCGTGAAGCAACAGATCGGGTACGTAAATCTACAAATGAAATGAAATCTGCATTGCGAGGTACATGTATAACACCAGGATGTAGCAGTCATTTGACATTGTGGAAAGGGCCAGGTGAGAAAGACTATTGTGATCCCTGCCAGCGTAACTTTGCGACATTTGGCGGTATGGCTACACCATCCAAAGCATACAGTCAGATGCGCCAGACATCATGTCATGATTGTGGATTTGATCCTGCTAAGTTGCCACGGGTTAGCAAGTATAAAGAAAGCGATCCTAAAAAGCATAACAGCCTACTACGTGCCGCACTAACAGTGGATCATATTGATGGTAACCATGAAAACAATGAGCCAGAAAACTTAGTAACATTGTGTAGTAACTGTCACAATATCAAAACAATTGAATACGGTGATAATCTTACTCCAAGTAATCAAAATATTTTATAACTTATTGAAAAGGCAGAAAACTTTTTTGCCTTTTCTTGTTGACAACCAAGACGTCTTACTGTATAAAGTATGTATAAGTTAAACAAAACGAGGTAATAATATGTTAAACACAAATGTAAAATTCGAAGATGTAAGCGCAGAAACAATTGCGATGGAAGATGTTGTATTTACAGATGTAGATGCTGACACACTTGCAATGGAACACTTTGAAGACTTGCGTGTTGAACTAAACCTTGACACTGTTTGGGATATACATGACGGCGGATGTATGCCAGCTGACTTCTTATTGTTCAACAAAAAGATGCGCAAAGTTGTTTATGAATATGTTCGTGCTGATTCAACAATAGAAGAATTAAACGCAGATTTGAAGAATGGCACAAAAACCGCAATGGCACGAACAAGTGCTTGGGCAATGGACGGTACAGTTAAAAACCTTTGGATTGCTGCTAATAGCTGCATTGAGCAAAGTGGAACACATCACCGCTACATTGAAAACTTTGAGCTATTAGACAATGGTTCTTTGGATTTAGTAACAGGATCATAAAAATGTTTGCTATAGAACGAACATGGATGGTAAGCGCAGATACTAATTTCCTAGGTTACGAGTATGCTATGGATGAAACACAGGTAATTTCTAAATCCATTGTAAAATACGGTGCTCCTGAAAAATGGGGCGTCGACCAATATACTATTACAAAAATTAAATGGACAGAAGAAGATGAATAAGTGGTTGACACTCAATTCGTAATAGTGTATTGTAAAAATAAGTTAACCAACTGAGGTATAAAATGCAAAATATTACAAGTTTAAATCCACTCTATAAAAGAGATAGCAAAGGCAAAGTTCGTACTTGGACTGTACAGGTAGGTTACACTGACGAAGATACAGCAGGTATCCGTAGCATCAGCGGTTTGGTTGACGGAGAAAAAATTACAAGTGTCTGGAACGTTAGTGAAGCAAAGAACGTAGGACGTTCAAATGCCACAACAGCAAGAGAGCAAGCACAAGACGAAGCTCATTCACAGTGGACTAAAAAAGCTGACAAAGAATACTTTGCTGATGTAGCAGACATTGACAGTTATGAATTGTTCAAGCCTATGCTAGCACATGACTTCACAAAGACTCCAGTTGAATCTGGTTACACACAACCCAAGCTGGATGGCATCCGTTGTGTAGTTGATAAACATGGCATGCACACACGTGGTGGTAAACCCATTAACAGTTGTCCGCACGTCTGGGAAAGCCTAAAGCCCATCATTGATGCCAATCCAAACATTGTACTGGATGGTGAACTTTATAATCATGAACTTAAAGCAGACTTTGAAAAGATTGTTAGCCTAGTACGCAAAACAAAATGCCGTCCAGACGAGATTGCGGAGAGTGCGGATCTAGTTGAGTATCACATTTATGATATGTGTGATAAAGACGACACTGATATGTTGTTCCTGGATCGCTCAAAATGGTTAGCAGCGAACGTAACGGGCAATATGATTGTATTGGTTGATACTGATGTCGCAGATACCAGCGCAGAAATTGACAGACTGTATGGCGAATATACACAAGCTGGATACGAAGGCCAGATGGTACGGCAGAACGCTCCTTATCAGTGTAAACGTAGCAAGAGTCTGCTCAAGCGTAAAGAGTTCACGACTGAAGAGTTTAAAGTTATCCAAGTTGTCGAAGGACAGGGTGCTTGGACTGGATACGCAAAACGTTTTGTACTAGAGTTGTCAGATGGCAGACAGTTTGGCAGTGGTGTACGAGGATCACAGGCCAAACTTAAAGAACTGCTGATGGCAGAAGTACAACCAACATGGGCTACGTGTAGGTTCTTTGAATACAGCAACGATGGTGTACCACGGTTTCCAGTTGTAATTGATTATGGATCTGGTGTACGTGAAGATTAAAGTAATTTTGTTCTGATTCTACTTGACAAGTAAGACGTCTTACTGTATTGTATATGTATAGCAACAGTTAAGGAGAATAAAATGAAAACATTTACATTTCAAGCATATGATAAAACATTCGTTGCTGAAGCTGAACGAGGTCTTGATGTAATGGAAGCAGCAAACCGTGAACTGATTTGGAATAGTAAATCCAAAGATGGTGCGTGGTTTGAAAATGGTGTTACTGGATATAAATGGGTTGAAGGTAACTTTTTTGATTGACACCCGACTAACATTTTGCTATAGTAGTATTATAAACTTAATAGGAGACTAAAATGACTAACTACGTAATAACACTCGCAAAGACTGACTTTAACCAAGCTGGTCCATTGCAAACTACGGTTCATTCGACACAGAATGATGCTTATTCTGCTCGTACACTTGCTGAAAGTCAATATACTGGATACAAAGTTGTACAAGTAACTGTTGAAAATTAATAAAAGGAAAATAAAATGACTGATGTACTGATAGATATCGACACAATTAAAAATGTTCTTATCGCCTGGGAGGAAGGTGCATCTGATGAACGGAGGGCCGCAAGAAAGTCTCTCCGTAATATGCTTCAGCGTAAGGAAGCTGAAGTAGAACAGTTTGAACAACAATTTGAAATGGAAATGTAAAGGAAACTCCCATGATGAACAATATTCGTAATTTAAATGATAAAAGTCGTACAACAGTGTATACTGTTGGATACGCATTTGCATTTGTAATCTTTGTAACATTGATAGTATTCGCAATTGAAATGATAGCAAGATATGTTGGCGAAGACGCCGCTTGGATGCTGGTGTTTGGTTCGGTAGCTGTGTATTTTGTTATATCGATGTCAGTGTTCAGCGCACGTAATCGTGTACGTGACGAAAACGAACTTGAACGTCAAGTTCTTCGTCGTTTACAAGCACAAGATGATAATTGATTGGAATGTTCCAATTATTGAGGCCGAGGTGGATAAAATCGCCTGGGCCGAATCTGATCCACGTATGGATGGTTATGCTACGTGGAGATGTAAGAAAGATTTATACGAACTGTATTGGTACATTGAAGACAAACTCGCCAAATGTAGCACATACGAACCAGAAACACGGTTGCTAGAACAGCGCCGTGAAAACCTTATCATCAACAAACTTGAAGGAAATACAAGTGAAAATCAGCGACATCGACGGCGTTAACATTGCGGAAATTTTACAAAACTACCATCATCCCCTTTTTGAGATGGCATACCAAATGATTGAGGAAAAAAACTTTGAAACAGACGGAAACACCCATAAACACTTTGCAACAGCTAATGGCGATAACGGCGGAAGAGTGCGGCGAACTGACTCAAGTATGTATGAAATATTTGAGGAAGTACGATAGCGTAGATCAGATTGATGAAAAGTGGAAACAGAAACTACACGAAGAAGTAGGTGATGTTTACTGTATGATTGATTTGTTAATTGATCATGGACTTATTAATGAAGATTTGGTTTATCAACGTGCGCAAGTCAAGCGTGAGAAACTCAAAACATGGAGTACCTTAATCAATGACACTGAATGATGGCCGTATTTTAGGATTATAAATATATTTAAATACAAAAGGTTATTTAAATGATTAAAAATTTATCAGTGGACTTTGATTTAGACGTTTTTAAAAACGCTGACTATACACAGCATTATGGTAGCTGTATTAGTTACCAAGTCAAAGAACAAAAAGATCAACACAGTGGAGGTTTTCCTAAAAGTTATAGCGAAGACAACACTCGTATACAACAAATATGGTTTGAAGATACAGATGTTGATTATATAGCATTGGGCAATCAACTTGATATGGATGTAAAAACTGTCAGCGCAATACTACAGCCACCTGGCAACACTGTTACATTACATCGTGACACGTTTTTTAAATTTAAAAGTTTGTATCCAGATGATACTAGACCTAAAGTAAGAGCTAATATATTCTTAGAAGATTGGCAACCAGGGCATCTAATTCATTATCAAGATCAAGATAAAGAATGGCAGTGTAGTGATCATTGGTGTGCAGGACAAGGCTTTTTGTGGGATAGCGACCATTTACATCTAAGTGGAAATTGTGGGCTTAAAGACAAATACACACTTCAGATTTCTGGATTCTATAATAGTTAAATGAAAATAAACTATATAACCTGTCATTCATCAAATCGTCCGTATGATGGGCTAACTTTTATGGACCTACGTGGCAAAGGTGATAACCATAATGGTGATATGAACTTCATGTATGGACATTTTGATAATTTTCCACTTCAAGAAGTTTATAGTGAGCAATGGCTAGCTCTACTTCCTGATGAAAATCTGAAATTAGTATTATGTTGGCAACAGACACCGATATTTACTGAGCTTAATGTAATTCCTCCAAGTATTATACAACATATAAATGAGAATCCTAGAGTATATTTGCTGTGCGTAGATGCGCTAGAGTCTATAATATATCCTGACGTATACACTGAGCAATGTAAATTACACAATATTAATCCAGAAAAGGTAATAGTATTAACAAGTAACGTTGAGATAGATTCACAAAAAATAGACGATATCAATTATATGAATATTGAGTATTGGGAAAGTTTAACTAGACAACATCATAGATGGATGCCTAATGTTGAAATACCATCTTTGTCACAGAGATATAATCACATAAAGACTGCTAGTAAAAAGTTTGTAAGTCTTAATCGAAATTTAAAAACGCACCGTGTAATGTGGAAATACGCAATGAGTATTAGTGGATTACAAGATCATGGACATGTGAGTTACCTATTACCAGAGCAAAAAACTGAGCATGACGAAATACTTGATTCTTCACTATTTAAAGAGCATTTTAATCAAAGACAAGTGCCAGCAGATTTATTAGATCATCTACAACTTAAAAAATTAGATACTATTGAGCATCCACATCCAATTTCATACAGTAATGAATTAGCACCGTATATGCACGATAGTCTAGTAAGTTTTATTACAGAAAGTCATCACGACTCTGTCTTCTTAACTGAAAAAACATTCAAAACAATAGCACAACGCCATCCATTCTTTATTATTGGTACTCCAGAAATGCATCGTCGTCTGAGAAGAAAAGGTTACTATACATTTGAAAAACTGTTTGGTGTTGACCAAGTGACTACAGCACATGAAGCGATAGAATTATGTAAAAAATGGCAAGCTCGTGATATTGAGGATATTAGACAAGAGATATTAGCTGATTGGATGCCTAAAATTGAACACAACTATAATTTATTCTTTAACTCCAAGTGTAACTGGACGCATTTAATGAATAATCTAAAAAAACAAATTAATTTATAACCCGTTGGTTTCAATGAAAACATTTGTTCTGTTTTCTGTTGACATCCAATATGTCTTACTGTATATTACTATTATAAGTTAAACAAAAGGAAGATAAACATGATTGATGCAGCAGCAGTTGGACGTTATATGAGCGATTTGTCCTATAAAACAACAGAAAATCTTGAGCTAGCAAATACGCTAAGCCGTTTGTCAGATGACTTAGAAACATTTGGTACTACTGTCTTTGCTAAACGCTGGAATGAGTTTACTGGTATTGAACAGAAAATTATCATTCAGTGTAAAAAAGCGATGGAGAATGGTAAACAAGTATGATTTGGGAAAATTTAATCCAATGTAAAGATGAGATCATTGAGATATTTAATGAAAACGCTACAGAGTTTTTAGAGCCTGGGCTTGATCACTTTAATAACGATACGTGGGTTAACCGTGTGTGGGCTAACGACGATGTTCGCCGTGCCCATATTGATGTAGTGGATGCTCGTGAAACCAAGGGACTGTGGATGATGCACGTATGTGTGTTTCCTGTCTTGGATAACGATGCTCCCATTTATGGCTTTGATGTCATTGCTGGCAAGAATAAAATCACTGGTGCGTTTCATGACTTTTCGCCAAGCAGCAATCGTAACCACGACATGATTACTGGATACTATGACAGCGTACAAGAGTTTGTTCCCAAAAAGCAACGAACACTTCCTGAATGGGCAACTAACATCTTCACAGATAAGATGCTGGCGGCTGGCAATGTTACTGACGAAGCGGAGTGTGTAGAAATTATTCGTATTGCTACAGATAATTTACGAGCATATTTTGCTGAGATTGGTGAATTTTCAGGAGATGGAATCCCCACTGAAGTAACTACAGCACAAAACTATTATTGTGACAACCAAAAACTAAATCCACATACACCTAACGTAATGAAAACACTGGGATTACCAGACGCAGATGTAGAAAAATTCTGTAATGATATGTTATTCCCCAAAATTAGCACTTGACAACCAAGACGTTTTACTGTATAGTATAAGAGTAATAAGAAGAAAGATACAAAAGATGAATAAATTGATACTTACTGACATTGATGGTGTAATGCTTGATTGGGAAACTGCGTTCCATGATTGGATGGAGTCAAAAGGGCATGTGCGTAATAGCATTGCTACTTATGATATGCATGTTGCTTATGATCAACCAAAAGAATTCCTTAAAAAATTAGTTGTAGAGTTTAACAACAGTGCTTGGATGTGCTGCTTGAAGCCACTGCGTGATGCGGTAGTTGGAGTTGCTGGGCTAGCTGCTGATGGTTACCGGTTTGGTGCTATTACTAGCATGAGCTTGGACCCATATGCTGGCAAGCTACGGGAAGAAAACTTGAAGAACTTGTTTGGAGATGTTTTTGAGTTTGTTACTTGTTTAGATACTGGTGCTGACAAAGATGAAGCACTGCTACCCTATAAAGATAGCGGTATGTGGTGGATTGAAGATAAGCCTGAAAATGCGAAACTAGGAGCAGATTTCGGACTTAACACTTTGCTTGTGCGGCATTCACATAATGCGAACTTTGATTATCGTGGCGTTAAGAAAGTAGACAATTGGGCTCAAATTTATAATGTCATTGTTAAATCTTAATTATTCGCCATAAATGCTTAGTACATCAATAACAGCAGGATGTCTTTCGACATCTTGTTTCGTAAAGTGTACACATTTAATAGTACTGTGATTATCAGTTAGTTTGCTTGTAAAATCTTTTAAACCATTGTTATCATATCCTCTGTCATGTTGTGCTAGATCTCCAGTTACAACTATTTTAGATCCGGTTCCGATGCGTGTTAGTAGCATTTTCATTTGCTCTGGTGTTGCGTTTTGCATTTCGTCTGCTACAATCCAACACTCTTTAAATGTTCTACCACGCATATAAGCAAGTGGGGCGATTTCGATTTCTTTACTTTCGATCATACGTTCTACTTGCTTTGGATCCCAATGCTCTTCTAGTACGTCAAATATTGGGCGGGTCCAAGGTGCCATCTTATCTTTAAGACTGCCAGGCAAGAACCCATGTTGTTCGTCTACACTTACAGCAGGGCGGGTTATAACAATTCGATTAATCTCACCACTTTCGAACTTCTGTATACCCATTTGTACAGCCAGCATTGTTTTACCAGTACCAGCAGGTCCTGTTGCGAATGCTATAGGTGTTTGTGAGTCAGATAGTATATCAATGTAATCTTCTTGATGTACATTGCGTGGTAAAATAGTAATCTTCTTTTTGCGGTATGTCTGTAGTTCAACTACCATATTATTAAAGTTTGCCTTGTTGCTATTTTGCTTTCGTGCTTTTCGTGCCATGTAGGTCTCCATTGGTTAAAGGTTAAAGGTTTGAGCCCAATGTGTCTACAAACTTATTTATATAAAAGGAGGCTAAATACTAGTAAGATGACAGATATAGAGCAATTAAAAAACACACTAGATAATCTAGTAGACTCAAGCAGCAACTTAAACGTTCTGATTGAATTCGAAGAAGTCTTGGACAACCTACACATATACAGTTATAAGAACTGGGAATATGGTGAAGTGATTGCTGGACCAGATGTAAGTAGATATTGGGTTACTGTAACACTGATGTATCCAAGAAAACTAATGCCTGATCCAGATGGCGCTCTTAGGTTAATTAAACATGGTGCCAAGGTATACTTTAAAAAAGATGATCTTATTGAGCCAGTAAGCATTACAAAGCCAGAAGATTTAGGTGAAGAAGATCCAAAGACAGGCAAGCGTAAGCCAAAGAAAAAGTCAACACCAATTTGGTTGGTGACAATTGAAATGCCACGTGACTTTGTAAACGAATTTGAAAGTAGTAAGATTACTATTAACGGCGTTGATATTGATATGAGCGATGTTGATAGCGCATACGATACTGACTATGATAATGAGATTGCGCCAGACAAAGAAGATTTAACAGGTGATGTAGAATGACAGTAAAATATGGTGAAATGGAGAACTTAGTAACTCCAACTATTAGCATTGACCAATACAAACCAAAAATTGGTGAAGCAAATGAAACTGTTGTAGTTGCGTTTGAAGTATCTTTTGAACAGCCAGCTCGTGATTTGAGTAACCTTATTGAAACAGATGTAGTTGAAAACCTAGACGTTGATGTAAGTGAAGGACCAAATGCTGATGGCAAATATATGGTGTTTGTTGAGTTTAATCGCAACCCAGAACTATTTGAAAAGATCATGGGTATTGTAAAAGTAGCAAGTCAAGTAACTGGAATTACTGAATGGAAATACAATGTCTACAAAGGTGAAGATTCATACGACTTAACTGAAGAAAACCTAACAGCTAACTTAGTTACTGACGCACAAGAATACGCTATGAAATATAATACAGAAGATCCTACTGTTGAGTCGTTAACTAGAGTGAAGCAATTAGCAGGATTGTGATCTAAAATCGTATATCGTATATTATATAGGTACAAATAAATGAGACTTGCTGGATTATTATTAGTTGTTATCGCAGTAATGGGCGGTATAGGATATTGGTACTATACTGATACACAAGTCCGTATGGGAATCTTACGAGATAACAACGCTGAACTTAAAATAGGAATTCAAACTAACGAAGATGCGTTAACAAGTTTACAAGCAGACTATGATAATGCCAAAGCAGAGCTATCAAGTCTAAATGAAGCATACACTAGCATACGTAGACAAAATCAACAACTTGCTGATAAATTACAAGAAATTGACTTGACTGCTGCCGCCATAGCAAATGCTGAAGGTATCCAACGTGCAGTAAACCGTGGTACTGAAAACGCAGGCAGATGTTTTGAACTACTAAGTGGCAGTCCATTAACAGAAAAAGAAAAGAATGCAGAAAATGAAATCGCTTTTAACAAAGAGTGTCCTTGGCTTTGGACTGGTCCTAGCCCTGACAGCATGCTCGACACCCCCACAAATAATTGAAATAAGCTCGTCGCCTATTCCAAAACCAACACTAACATTGCCACCAGTTGATGAACTCAACTTGCGTAAACTAGAATGGATTGTGATTAATAAAGAAAACGTAGACGAAGTTATGGCAAAACTTGAAGCAAGTGGTCAAGCGTTTGCTATATACGGCTTAACTGGTGACGGATATGCTGCTCTTGGATTAAACTTTAGTGACATTCGTGCGCTAGTACAGCAACAGCAAGCAATTATAGCAGCGTATCAAGGTTATTATGATCAGTCTGAATCAGCCATTGAAGACCACAACAGTTCGTTAAATGACTAATCCACACAGTGTCTTGGGTGTTGACAGTAATGCTTCAGAAGAAGAAGTCAAGCTGGCGTATCGTAAATTAGTTAAAGAGCATCATCCTGATCGTGGGGGAGATGAAGAACACTTTAAGAAAATAAACCAAGCATATGACAACATAAAGAACCCACCTCCCCAACAACCAAATTCCCCTTTTCAACACCAAGCTGATCCATTTGCTGGATTCGAAGAGATGTTTACACAACACTTTGGTGGTAGAAATCCATTTAACCATCAACGCACTCCACGTAATCAAGATATCCGTATAGTACAGCATGTAAGCCTTGAAGAAATAACAAACGCAGTATCCAAAGACATAAATGTAAAGTACGGAAACCAGTCAAGGCGTGTAACTATAACAGTACCACACGGTGTACATGACGGTGTTGAGGTAAAGTATGTTGGTTATGGTGTTGACACTTATCCAGGACCACTTGGTAATTTAATCGTTCATTATAAACTTAAAAAACATTCAGAGTTTGATGTTGAAGGATTTGATTTAGTAAAGAGGTTAAATATCACTATAAAAGAAGCGATGTTTGGAACAGAAAAGATTGTAAACACAATTGAACAACGACAACTAAAGGTTAACATAAAGCCAGGTACCCAATCTAAAACTAGGCTGCGCATTCCAGAAAGTGGATTGCCTAGACGTAATCAACCAAATGCGAATCTTTATGTGGAAATTAACGTCGTGGTACCAGCTCTTGATGAAAAAGATTTAGAAAAAAAGCTAAAAGATGTGTTATAAGTTTGACATATTAATCAGTACGTAGTATATTAAAAGAAAATAAGAGGATTATTAATGTCACAAAACGACCCAAAAATTGAAGCACTTGTAGAACGATTGTTTGAATTAACTAGAGGATATAAGCATGAGTACGTAACACTAGAACACCTTCTAGCTGTACTTTTGGAAACAGAAGAAGTTCAGGATATTTTCTATGATATTGACAAAGATCCAAATGCTTTGCGTCAAGCAATCATTACGTATCTTGAGAATGAAGTAGACAGTGTCGACAACATTGAGGATAAACAGCCACAAAAAACAGTAATGCTGGAACGAGTATTTAATCGTGCGTTTACTCAAGCGTTGTTTAATGGCAGAGCAAAACTTGATCCACGTGATTTGTTAATTAGCATTTTGACTGAAGAGTCAAGTCCAGCAGTATTTTTGCTACAACAAAATGATGTTACTAGAGACTCACTAGTTGGATATCTAAGCAACATTGCTACTGACGAAGCTGGAGTAAACACTCGTGATAAACCACTAAAGCAAGAACGTATTCTAGAAAAGTTTTGTGATAACTTGAATGAATTGGCATTGGTTGGTGAAATTGATCCAATGATTGGCCGTGAGCAAGAACTAGAACAACTAGTACAGACACTTGCTCGTCGTAAAAAGAACAATGTTATCCTAGTGGGTGAGAGTGGTGTTGGTAAAACTGCCATTGCTGAAGGACTAGCGCATTTAATTAACGATGAAAGTGTACCAGACGTTATTGCTGGCAACACCATTTATAGTTTGGATATTGGCGCACTACTAGCTGGTACTAAATTCCGTGGAGACTTTGAAGAGCGTCTTAAAGAAGTATTAGATGTGCTTGAACGTCGTGACGATGCTATTTTGTTTATTGATGAGATCCATATGATTATGGGCGCTGGCAATGCTGGACAGGGTAACATGGACGTTGCCAACTTACTGAAGCCAGCACTACAAAAAGGTAAACTGCGTTGTATTGGTAGTACAACATATGACGAGTATCGGGAATCATTTGAAAAAGACAAAGCACTCAACCGCCGCTTTTATAAAGTAGACGTGCCAGAGCCAAGTGTAGGTGACGCTAAACGTATTGTACGAGCAGCAATTCCAGCATATGAGCTTTATCATGAACTAGCGTTTGACAAATCTGCGTTAGATGGCGCAGTGGATCTTACTAACCAATACTGGCACAGCCGCCAACTTCCAGACAAAGCATTTGATGCGCTGGACGCCGCTGCAGCAAGACAGAAATTGTTGCCAATGGAAGACCGTAAAAGTGTACTGGGACTTGATGAGATTAGATTTGAAGTAGCTAAACTAACTCGTATTCCAGTAGATCAGCTAGTATTAACCAAGGACAGCGAGTACAAAACTGAAAAGCCAATAGACATTGAATCAATTGTAAAAACAAAAGTGTTTGGACAAGACGAGGCAATTACACGTTTGGCAGACAGCATCTACATTGCGAAAGCAGGACTTAAAGATCCAAATAAACCAGTTGGTAGTTATTTGTTTACTGGCCCAACAGGTGTTGGTAAAACTGAAACAGCAAAGCAACTTAGCGATGCGATGAGTATGCCACTTGTACGTTTTGACATGAGTGAATATCAAGAGCGTCATACTGTATCAAAACTAATTGGTGCTCCTCCAGGTTATGTTGGACATGGTGATGGTGGACAAGGATCAGGACTGCTAGTAAACAAACTAGAAGAACACCCCAACTGTATTTTGCTATTGGATGAAATTGAAAAAGCTCACCCAGATGTAAGCAATGTTTTGCTTCAGATTATGGACAATGGTATGATTACCAACAGTGAAGGAAAAAGTGTAAGTGCTCGTAATGCTATTGTTATCTTAACCAGTAACTTGGGTGCTAGAGATGCTGAACGTAATATTATTGGGTTTGGTGACAACTATAATTCAAATGCTGGATCAGCGGCAGTAAAGAAATTCTTCAGTCCAGAGTTTAGAAACCGTCTAGACGCAATTGTAGAGTTTAGCAAGTTGGATCGAACACTAATGAAGAAGGTTACACAAAAGTTTATGAATGAACTACGTGACATGATTACTCCACGTGGAATAGAATTTTCATATAGCATTGCTGTAATTGATTGGGTAACTGAACGTGGCTTTACTGAGACAATGGGCGCAAGGCCAATGTCTAGACTGATTAACGAACAAGTTAAAAAGCCACTTGCTAAACAACTACTATTTGGTGCTGACATTACAAAAGTACATTTAGAAATTATTGATGGTGAACTTAGTATTCAAACAAGTTAATAATATGCTATAATATCTAACCGCATACATTGTGTGCGGTTAGAATAAATACTACTATAACAAGGAGTATAATATGGCACATTTAAATGAAAAAAGTTTTGTAGTTAAAGTTAGTGAACTACTAAGAGATGGCGAAGAAGTCCAGCCAATTCTTGATGCGGAAACAATAAATAGTATTGAACAAGTCATCCAGGAATTAGCGGGTGCTAGCAAACTAGTAGAAATTATAACAGAATGAGTACATCAAGCGTCACAGTATTAACAAACCAGGCATTACTAAGTTATAGTGGTACCAATATAAAAGCAGATGGATATTACGGCCAAACTGATGGTGTCCATACTGTAGCTGCTACAGTAAGTAACTTTCAAGGACGTATATACCTTGAAGGTAGCCTTGCTACTGAGCCCACAGACACAGACTGGTTTCCAATTTACTTGACAAGTGGAAACACATACAAGCAGTATCCAGTTACTGCAGTACCAAGTGGAGCAAACGCATTAGGCGACACTACTACAGAAGCATGGACATTCCGTGCTAACTTATTATGGATTAGAGCCCGTGTTGATCGCACACACTTATCGGCTGCTAATTATGTCATAGCAGATCATGGTACAGTAGATAAGATCCTCCTAAACCTATAAATAGTATATAATAATACAAACAGTTTAGGAACGATAAATGCCAATATATGCTCAGAGCTCAACATTAAGAACATTATTGATTCCTTTAGTAGACATCGATCAAACAACGATTGCAAATGAAGACCTCCTGCAATACAACTCTACTACGGGAAAGTTTGAAAACAAACCGCTATCCAGCGGTGGCGCCGCCGTCATTACTACAGCAAGTAATGTTGGCACAGGTGCTACGGTATTCAAACAAAAGACTCTTCAAAATTTAGAATTTAAATCAATTACAGCGGGTGCTGGTATCACATTAGTGGCTAATGCCAACGATGTAGAAATTAGCTCTACGGGTGTGCTTGATACTGCCAGTAATTTAGGCGCAGGTCAAGAAGTATTCAGCAGCAAGGTTGCTGGAGACTTTCAGTTTAGAACGATAAACGAAGGTATAGGTAATATTAACTTTACTGTATCAACTGTTGCTAATGAAATAAGATTTGTTAACACTGCTGAAATTAATACTGCCAGTAACAGAGGCGGCGGCGCAACATTATTTGCTGCGAAAACCGGAGCTGATTTAGAGTTTAAAAGTATTATAGCTGGTAATAACATAACAGTCACAAGTGATGCTAATGAAGTTACTATTAACAGTCAAGCACAGATACAAGATTCATCTGCTTACCAAATTACAGCAGCATTTGACGGTAATGGTAACTTACAATCAATTAGTGATTTGCCAGCAGGATGGATAAGCGCAGTTGTTGGTAACAAAGCAACTATAACACACACTGAAAACAAGATGGTTAAAAACATAACTTATTGGGGCAAAGATGCCACACTGGGATGGCAGCTACGTTTTCCAAACGCTGGTTTCCAAGCTACTGTGCCAGTTGGTTCAGAGAATAGTAAGTTTATTGTTGACCTTAACGCTAGTGTGGCAGGAGCCGATACGAGTAGTACAGCAAAAATAAATGTGATCTTCTAATATGAGCTTAATTAAGCCACCCAAGTTATTACCAATCCGCTTCAATTTAATTAGCATTGCGGATCCCGACGCTGCAGGGCGGGAGTATCGCTATAATGCGTCACTATCACTTATTAATCCACAAACACACAGTGATAGTACACAAGGTAGTTTTTACAACTTAACTGACTTAAATGTTGGTGACTATGTAAGTACTAATGGCGGCGGTAAGATACTCAAAGTTGTCGACATTACGGCACAAACAAGTCAAAATGCGACTATTATCGCAGAAGATGAACTAAGATTAAACCAACAACAAGACACAAGTGGTAACTCACAAGGATACATTCCTAGTAGTGAAGGCATTGTATTTGAAGTTAGTGAAGGACGTCCAATCCTTTTTCCATACACGCAATACAGTGAATCAATTGTTGGATTTATTAAAACAACGGCTGCTGAGATTATTAGTAAGTTTTCCTACTTACGTCAAGACAAATTAATAAGCATTGAGCAAGCAGGTAGCATAGCACTAGGACTGGCTGTTGGTGACATTGTTACATGGGACGATACTACTAATCTTTGGAAACTACTAACTGCAACTGATACAGCTTGTGGTGTTGTGGTTGAGACTGCTAATCCTGTTCCAAACGCATTTAGAATTAACCCATTTGGTGATACAATTGATATTGATTTGCCAGATGATGGAAGTGGCAACTTATATTACTACTGGGATACAGCTAATCCTGGCAAATTAACACAAACAATACCAGTTGGGCAAAACCCATCACCAGTCTTCTTAAAAATAGATAACAAAAAAGCAATACATTTTGATGGTGCTAATGTAAACGCCCCAACTAATATAGTTACAGTAGACACTACTCAGACAATCACTGGCACAAAGACATTTACCAACACTACAATATTTGAACAAACTATAACAGTGGCTGGTGATATTGAAGCAGATAGTGATTTAACAGTAGACGGCAACACGGCACTCAACGGCACACTTGATGTTACTGGAATTAGTACACTTGGTGTACTTGGTGCTGGAGAAACAACACTAGCAAGTGCCACAGTAAGTGACTTAACAGACAACCGCATTGTTATTGCGGGGGCAGATGGTGCCATTGAAGATGACGTCAACTTAACATTTAATGGTGCGCAGTTTAGTGTTGGAGCAGGTAACTTTACTGTACAGCAAGCTACTGGTAATACTACTATTGTTGGAACACTTGATGTTACTGATACTAGTACGCTAGGTGTACTTGGTGCTGGAGAAACTACACTAACAAGTGCCACAGTAAGTGACTTAACAGACAACCGCATTGTTATTGCGGGAGTAGATGGCGCCATTGAAGACGACGCTAATCTAACATTCGATGGCACAGATTTAACTCTTGGTGCTAACACTAATTTACTAGTAGGTGGAAATGTAGGTATTACTGGAAACTTAGTAATTTCAGGTGAAACTACAACTGTAAACACAACTAATACTGTTGTAACTGATCAGCTAATTGAGCTAAATCACGGCTATACTGGTCCGCCAATGTCTGCTGACAGTGGTATTGTTATTAACCGTGGACCAGAAGACAACGTGTTCTTTGGTTGGGATGAAACATCAAATGAATTTACTGTTGGTACTGGGACATTTAACGGCTCTTCAACTGGAACGTTATTTAGTTTTGATGCTAATGTTAGGTTTGGTGGAATTAAAAGTGGTTCAATAACAAGTAATACACTAACTGATAATAGAATACTAATTTCTGGTGCCAATGGCATCATTGAAGACGATACTAACCTTACTTGGGATGGCACAGATTTAAGTGTAACTGGTGCTGGTGTAGCTTTTACAACTGGTAAAATTGGTGTTGGTAACCAACTTAGTGCTAATGTAGATCATACTATGTATGTACTATACGCAGCAACTACAGACGCAACACCAACTCAGTTAAATCTAAGTGTGGGCGTATCTAAAATAGCAATTGCAATTAATACTACAATGCAGTTTGAAGCAACTATTGTTGGAAGACAAACTGGCGGTACAACACATTGTAGTTATAAGATCACTGGTGTTATTGATAATCCTGGTGGTACTGCTACTTTAGTTAATACAGTAACAGAAACTATTTTAGCAGAAGATGAAGAAAGTTGGGTTGCTACAGCAGCACCAACAGGTGAAAGTCTAACTATAACAGTAACTGGCGAGGCGGCAACAGATATTCGTTGGGTTGCCTTTGTTAAAACTACAAGTATTTCATTCTAATCGGATAAATAAATGTAGACGCATAGCGTACTATTTAAATTTTGGAGAAAATAAATGGCTTTAACAACAACAGCAACAACAAAAGCAGGCAACGGCTTAGGTTCAAGAACAACAGTACTAGTAACAGACGCAGCAGTAGCAGACGCAGCTGGAGCGGCAGCAATTGAAAACGCACTAACAATTCAAGGTGGTTCAATTACAGCAATCGCAGGAACAGCAGACAACGCAGGTGTTATGCACTTCGCTGTCCAAGGTGGACCAGACGTTTCAGCTTACGCAGCTACAGTAAAAGGACAAGCACTTAGCGCAGTAGTTACTTTTGAATCAGACGCATAAGTTACTTAGTTAACTAACAGAGATTAAAAGCCCTGCACATTATTGTGTGGGGCTTTTTTTGTATAAATACATATATACAAACATAGGAGTTATTATTATGGTAACAAGAAATTCAACAAACAAACTCGAATTTGACACACAGGAATGGGGTGCTACAGTATCATACTTTGCTATTAATACAGGTACTGCTTTAGACAATGAAACGAATCCTGGCGAAGCAGTGGAAGCTATTGTAGAACTCATCGCCCAACGTGGTACAATTATGTCCTTGGGCGCACAAGCCGTAGGTCTGTTTCATGTGGCAATTGAAAACAATGGTTGGTCTGCAGCAGATCTACAAACTGAACTACAAGGACTAGGCGCAACAGTAGGTACAAACAACTACGACTGTTCAACAACAACAGCCCAAACCTTTAATTTTTAAGACATAGTGAGAGACAGAGGAAATTTAAATGCCAAGAAAAAAACCTGAGCAACTCAAATCAGCTGGAGCAACACCTGCTCCTGCTCCAACACCAGTTGCTCCTGCTCCAGTAGCACCAACACCAGTAGCAACAGCACCAGTAATACCAAGTGCGCCTGTGCCATTTACCCCACCAGCCAGCGGATATCATCCTGCTGACATTAATGGTGACGGAATTGTCAGCGCAGAAGAATTGTCAATGGAACTTGAATTTAAACGTAAAGAGTTTGAAGATGCAGATGCGATGCGTGATGCGCAACGTAAAATGGCTTGGTTTGCGTTAGCAGGAATGTTATTGTATCCGTTTGCTGTTGTGATAGCAGTACTACTGAATTTAGACCAAGCGGCAACAGTACTAGGCAGTATGGCAGCTACATACTTTGTATCAGTAGCAGCAATTGTCGCAGCCTTCTTTGGTGGACAAGCATATGCTGGCAGTAAAGCTAAGAAAAGATAACACATGCAAGACTTTTATATCCTTCAACGATCTGCACAACCGCTGAATGCGGAGCAAGCACAAAAATGGTATCATACTGTTGAGTTGCTTGGTCCAGAAGGCGTTATGGCTGGCGATGATGACACAACAACATTGATGTTAGGTATGCAAGACACTGACTATGTATACATATTGCCACTAGCGAGGCATCTCACCGCAGGCGAAGCTGAACGTATTGTTGAAGGTTATATGCGTGTTACTGACCATGACTTTGAAATAGAAAGCAGCAACGTATATCGTGCTGATGCTGACTTTGGTCATCCGTTTGAATACGATATTACCCTAGATGAAGATGCTAGAGTAACACTATACAAGTCAATGGCAAGACAACATCATAACCGTTGGATAAATGAACAGCAAGACAAAGGCTGGCGCTTTGGTTTAAATCTGGACCAAGCTGGAAAAACACACCCAGCAATGCGCCCTTGGGATGACTTACCTGAGAGTTATCAGAACAGAATGGCAATACAAGACAAAGAGCTTGTAGATTATTATGCCAAACACAAAGCAAACTTTAATTTTTAACTTGACAACCAAGACGGCTTACTGTATATTAATAACATAAACATTCAGGAGAATTGTATGTCAAACAATATGCCAGCCTACATTGTCACTAATCCTTGCTTAACCGGATTACACATCAGCAAAGTATTAACAAAAAAAGAATATGCGTCTGCCCAAGAAATTTGGGGTCAGCAAGCATTTGTTGTTTCGCCTTTCTCAGAATCATTGTATAATAAGTTGTATACGCAATTTACACAATCAAAAGAATTTATCCACAACCTAATACCCAAAATGAATACTCCACAGTTTATTACTGCTCACCGCAAATTTTATAACAAAGCAATGCAACATATTTACAAACACTGTTAAAGCAAATATATGCAGAAGTAGAAGAAAACTGCTAAAAAAGGCTTGACAAGTAAGACGTCTTACTGTATAGTATATGTATAAGTTAACACAAAGGAACGCTAGATGAACGATTATATGAACAATGTATACGGCGCAATTGGCTCACAGGTTAGTGGCAATGCCAATGGCGTTCCTTTCCTCGGTACTATTACAGATACTCGTATTAAGTTTGGTGGAGGTATTCAAGTAGTTGTGGCAGACGCTGCTGATACCTACGTCATCGATGCTACTACACTAATGAATGGTGTAGACGCAACATACGACAATCTACATGTATACTTTGAAGGATAAATTGAAATATAAATTTGGAGAAAAGTAATGGTAGAAATGACATGGGTACTTTTAATAGTTAGTACTGTACTAGGCTTTGATGAGGTAAAAACGACACACTGGGATACTTATGAAACCCAGGACAAGTGTTTGTTGGAACGAGCAGTTCTTACTTCAACGTTTACACAAGGAGAAAGAGCTCTGTGTGTTAATGAATAAAATGGATTCACATATGGTAGATCAACTGCGTTCGTTAGCGTTGATACATACTATGCCCAGTCTTGATCTAATAGCTGACAGAATGAAAACGTTAGCTGAATTATCAGTTAGAGTAAGTTTAATTCCACCAAATAAAATTGTTGACAAGTAAAACGTCTTACTGTATATTAACATTAAGCTCATCTAGGAGGATGTATGTTTAATCAAAATCTAAAGCGTATCGGGTTTGCGTGTAAATACATGCACCCGGACCAAACACAAAAGCCAAAAGTACTTAAAGAAATTCAGTCACAATACACTGAACGTAGTACAACTATCACATGGCTTAACCGTCAAACACGTGACGTTGCTGAAGAACGGCTATATGAAATTGCGTTTGACAACATAGCAAACTTAGAAAGGTTAGTGAAATATGTTGGATCATTACCTAACCAACTACGTATGGTACGAATCGGTAGCAATCTTTTACCTGCTTATACTCACCGTGATTGGTCTTATTTCTATCGGGATGCAGACTTCCGAACACGGCTCGAACAAGGGTACTCAGCAGTTGGCAAAATTGCTCGTGAGCTTGATGTTCGCTTGTCTATGCACCCTGGCCAGTTTACCGTTCTTGCATCTGATAAGCCAGATGTCGTAGAACGTAGTTTAGAGGAGTTTGAATACCATGCGGATATCATCAGGTGGATGGGCTACGGTCAGAATTGGCAAGACTTCAAGTGTAACGTCCACATCTCAGGACGCCAAGGTCCAGCCGGTATCAAAGCCATCCTTCCAAGACTGTCTCCAGAAGCACGAAACTGTATTACTATCGAAAACGAAGAAAATGCGTGGGGACTCGACGCAACGCTAGAACTAGAAAAAGACGTTGCGCTGGTATTAGACATCCATCATCACTGGTGCCACACTCGTGGCGAATACATTATGCCAGATGATGATAGAGTTAAACGTGTAATTGATAGTTGGCGTGGTGTACGCCCAGCGATGCACTACAGTGTTAGCAGAGAAAATCTACTAACTGAACACTCAACAACACAGAAACCAGACTTTCCAGCACTTGAAGAACAAGGCTTTAAGAAAGGAAAACTACGAGCACATTCGGATTACTTGTGGAATGACGCAGTAAATGACTGGGCACTCTCGCATTGGCAGTGGGCAGATGTCATGGTAGAAGCAAAATGCAAGAACTTAGCGAGTAGTCAACTACTACAGCGTCACTTTATGAATACTGATGCGTTTACTGGAAAGGTAGCAGCATGACGCAGCATAAATTTAATATGTATAATGGAGAGTTTACGTGTATCCCACTTGCGACAAGTAACTATGATGTGTTCAAACTTGTAAATAAAAATTTGTCAGAAGATAAAGCACATGAGATTTGGCAGTACTATCGACAATTGTTTATTAATACCAAACTGTTTGGTGATGGGCTGTCAGAGTTTAGGAAAACATTACAACGTTTTATTGAAGGTAAGTCATTCTGTAATAATTCAGACAGATATGTTACACTGAGTAATAGTAACGAAGAAGAAAGAATCAATGACATTAATTCGTATATTGGACTAGCCCGTTGGCTTGAACTTCAATATAATTGCGACATTGCTATTGATGAACTCAGCGCAGACTGGGACAAGGATAGCCTAGAACACGCAACACAGCGTATCTCAGGAACCGTGCCTTTTAATAACTATGTAAGTTATTTTACACCTGACCCCAAGAGCAAATTGCGCAACTCTACAGATTATGAAACTCGTAAACTTAAAGTTCGCAGTGTGTACGCATACACCCATAAACAAATACGCTGGCATATTTGCGCAAGTGAATACGGCGCAACAAAGTTATGGGTACACACCAAGCACAACCCTTTTATGGATATGTTTGAACGCCATGTTAAAAATGGTGTAACAATCAATGTGGTAACTAGTAAAGTATTGTGTAACATTGATCAATCCACACCATATATTAAAATTGACAACTTTTTTATAGATGATTAACATAAATATGTCGTATGAGGATACGAATATTTTTAATAGTTAGTACTATCCTCGCAGGATGCGCCAACCCTCTTATTGAATCTAATCCTATAACAACTGCTCAATCATATGTAGGATTACAAGAATGGCAAAATAGGGACGAGCTAACCGAATTGCTTGGACTTGATCCTGTGCGCACTGAATGGTGTGCTGCCTTTGCTAACGCAATACTTGAAATGGATAATATACCAAGTTTAAATACCATTGAGTCTAGAGCACCACTTCTGGCCAAAAGTTTTTTAACTTGGGGAGATAAAGTTAACTCTCAAGACATAAAAAAAGGTGACTTAGTAATATTTCCCAGAGGTAATCAAGGTTGGCAAGGACACGTAGGATTTTATATAGCAACACTTCGGTCAAACGGAACAGAAAAATATGTTATACTTGGTGGCAATCAAGACAAAAGTGTAAACTACAGCATTTATCCAGCACAGCGGGCTATAGGTATACGTAGATGGCCTGACACTGCTGATTCGGAAAGATCTAGATTTATGCTATTTGCTAGATTACGATAAATACTACTAGTCCACGGAGGACTTTATGGGGATTTAACCTCGTAGACTTAGAACGTCAAGGAGAAAACAAATGGGAAGACCACTAAACAAAAGAATGTTTGCCAAAGCTAATGTAGGACCAACAGCAGCTGGTGAAGAAATTAAAGTATCCTTTCATAACGGAGTAGGAGTTAAAGAAGGATTTATTGTAAAACAAAAAGGATCGAAAAGATTCGTATGCTCAGCACTTGGAGCAGATGACACAGAGCATACTTGTACACTAGTTGCTGACCATCTACCAGCTGGGTTAATAGACGGTGATATGATGATTTCATTCCAAATGGATGATGGCGAAACATACTCAGTAAGTAAAATTGCTGGACGTAAAGTTACACTATCAGCACCAAGTGCTACAGGCACAAATAAGTATGATGGCGCAAGTGTTCAATGGGGCTTTGATAACTATACTGATCAAGCACAAGTTGAAGAAGCTGGCGATGATGACATCGATGCTGGCACAGATGACGACGATTTCACTGAAGACGCATAATTAAACTAACTAACGCCCTTGGATAAATACTTAATATAAGTATTACCAAGGGTGTTTTTACGATGAAAATTAATGAAGTTATTGAAGCAAAGCAACGGTTAGATCCATCATGCTGGGACGGCTATAAAAAGCAAGGTACCAAGATGAAAGGTGGCAAACGTGTAAACAATTGCGTTAAAGAAGATCACGGAGATACTGGAGTATACCGTGACGAGAAAAACAATATAGACGTTCACTGGAAGCAACTACCACTTGGCATTGATGTTGAAGCATACAGAGACGGCGAACGTGTACAGATTAATGGTGGACAAGCAGACGATTATATCTACCTTATTAAACAAAATATGAATGAAGAGATCATACTAGAAGACGATCAAGACTTCCACGAAGAGTTTGGATATTTGGCATACAGTATATGTGAAAATGATTTATTCGAAGCAGAGTATCAAGGCCGTAAAGTTAAACTAAACAAGCCAATATCCACTGGCAAAGATGAACCAAAAAAATTCAAAGTATATGTAAAAGACGGCGACAAAGTCAAGATGGTCAGATTTGGTCATCAGGGTACTGGCAAGGGACCAAATCCTAAAACTATGCGTATCCGCAAAAACAATCCAAAAGCACGTAAGAATTTTAGAGCAAGACACAATTGCGATAATCCTGGCCCCCGCACAAAAGCGAGATTTTGGTCGTGTAAGAAATGGTAAGAGTTAATGAATTTAACGAAGGCAAAAGTCCACATAAAAAAGGCACAGCCAAGTATAAAGCTCACATGGCGGCAATGCATGCGGAGAGTGATGTAACAGAAGACATTGCTAGTTTAACTGACATCGCTGCTATGGCGGCAGTTGCTGGGCTTGCTGCTCCTGTTATGGGTGCTATGCTTAAAGCAGCATACAAGACTGGCAAGGGTATTAATGCTATTAGAAAAATTGCGCAACGTGCTGGTGTTAAACTTGCTGACCGTGTGATGGGTGAAGAACAATTACCAGCAACTGTTGCAGGACTTAGAACTGGTGTAAACTTCACAAAAGGCGCCAAAGCTAGCGGCCCTGTAAGTACAGCAACATACAACCAAGAAATAGGTGCGCTTAACAGAAGTAAAACTGCTATAAAGCCAACAAAACAAATACCAATGCCAGGGCGTGGTGTTGCGGAAACTATAGACGATTTTAACAAAGACGAGCCAAACAAAAGCACAGTAGCAGTACCAGGTTATGGTACTATGAATGTTGATAGCTTAATGAAAAATATCATTGATCAGACAACAAAAATGGTAACACAAATGCAACAGGGATCACAAGGGTTCCGTAATGCTGACTATGCTCTTAACAGTAATAAAGTATTAGCAACCAAAGTAGCAGCACTAGTACAAGCACTAGACGACTTACAAGCAATCCGCAGTAAAGGCGGCGCACGTAGTAAAAACATTCAACAAGAAGCAGAAGAACAACAGCCATTACCAGTTGACGTAAATAGTATTATGAACACTATACAGCAATTTGAAAGCAGTGGTAATATTAGTCCACAAGATGCGGACTTGATGCGCAGAGGTGTACAGAGCCTTACTTCACAGCGACAAACAGTAAACCCACAAGCTATATTACAACTGTTAACAGGGTTAGTGACATGAAAATAAATGAGCTTTTTGAAGACGGCGTTATCACCGCATACAATACTACAGTAGATGTTAAGCCTGGTGAAACAGAACGTCAAGCCAAAAAGTTCTTTGGTGGCAATGGTAAACCAAAGCCTCTTGGTGTTCCTGGTGCTAGTCCAAATACAGCATTTAATTTAGGTCTAACAAATGAAAATAAATGAGATTAGTGAAAACATTAGTCATACTAGTAAACGACTACATGACATTGAAAAGGAAAAAGGCGTAAAGCCTGGTACTCCTGAATGGTTTAAGTTGTGGTTTAGTTTACCTTATCTTAAAGAATCATTAAATGAAGAAGTAGACGTATCACTATATGGCGATGCTGAAAAAGGTTATACACTATCTAAGATTGAAGTATCAGGCGATGAGCGTAATGCTGGGCAGGGTACTAAAGCAATGCAAGACATTGTTGATAGAATGGATAGGGAAGGCGCAGTTATTGCGCTAACACCAGATGACGCATTCGGTGGAAACAAGAATAGATTAATCAAGTTCTACAAGCGTTTTGGTTTTGTGCCAAACAAAGGTCGCAACAAAGACTTCCGCTTTAGAGAAACAATGATCCGCTACCCACAAACGAACGAAAGTATTAATGAAGGTTACAAGCTACAGTTAGAGCGTGACACTGATATGATGGTGTTAAACATTACTGATACAACGACTGGCAAACGTACTGAGGTTCGTGGCAAAGCAGGATACGAAACTAACGGATATGACGCAAACGACAAGCTACATAAACTACTTGACAAGATTAGTAAAAGTGCTAATATTAGTGAACTAATGAATGGTGAAGTTGTTGGCATTAATCCAAAACACCCAGCTGGTCCAAGTGCAAAGACAGCAACAACTACAGCATTCAATGAATCTTTAAACAATCCTTATCCATATGAATGGGATAGTAGATATGACGGTAGCGATTCATGGCTTGCTAACGCCTCTATGGATGTGGGCGAACTAATGGTTATGTTTACAGTAGGGGAGCCAGGTGAAAGTTGGACTATTGACTTTGCAGTAGACGGATCGATGGACAAAACAGGTGACGGTGATCAGTTTAGAATATTTGCTACAGTAGTCACAGTTATAAAAGACTGGGCAGCTAATAAAGTAGATTTATCTAAAGTAACACAAATTGATTTCAGTTCTGACAAGGGCCAAGGCGACAGTGAAGATAGTAGAGCTAAACTATACAAACGTTTTGGAAAACAATTAGCCAGTAAACTTGGATGGAATTTAGAAGTCACAGATAGGGGACAATATGCTTCCTTTAAGATTAAAAATCCAAATGCTCCTGTAGAAGAAGCAGTTAATGAAGCAGAAGACACACTAACGCTACCAAAGATTAGTGTAGGTGACGAAGTGATGGTTGGTAAGTTTAAGAACCGCAAAGCAGAAGTCAAAGGCTTCAGCAAAGATGACCATAATCAACCAGTATTGAAGACTACCAAAGGCGATCAAAAATTATTCAAGCCACGTCTTAGCAAGTTAATGGACAAATAAAATGAAGATTAATGAAGTAGTTATATGGGAAAACTTTGCTGACGGTAAAGTAAAGGGTAAAAGCAAACCAGGGCGTGTTAAACGCAGTGGTGCTAGCTGTAACGGCAGTGTAACAGAACTAAGAGCTAAAGCCAAAAAGGCAAGCGGTGAGAAGGCTAAAATGTATCACTGGTGTGCTAATATGAAAGCTGGTAAGAAGAAATGAAGAAATTGTTCAACAGATGGTGGCGCAGTATGTTCCCACATTATATTCTGGAAGTTAACCATCGTGGCGTTGAGCGTAGAATACACGTAGTCAAATTTACAAAAAAGACACAAAAACGATTGGCAGGAATTAATATCGAAAGCGAGTATTTTGAGTTAATAAGTAAAGAACCAATGGACTATTATGTAGAAGAATACAGGGATGATTTAAGATGAAATTATTTGAATTGTTAAACGTCGAATTCCCCAATTTGGAGGAAAAGATGAGTAATACTGAATTATCAGATAGATTAAAAGCACAGCAACGTGAGCGTTATATGGCTGCTATGCTTGATGCGCTACATAAGTTGGCGACTTCTAAAGGGACACGCCGTAGTATAGGAAGCTATGCGTTTGATATTGGGCGAGCATATGGGTTTGATAGCAAAGAACTAGAGAAACTGTACCATGAAAAATACGATGTAACTGAAGCTGAAGGTAATGAAATCACACAGATTATGTTAAACAAGCTAGAAGAGTATCTTGATGTGTTGTTTAAGAATCTTGGTATGGACGTTGAATTTACACGACACTTTTTAGACCGTGTAAATGATTCTAGAAATAAACAACAAATCACGTTAAAAGAGCTTGCTATTTTGTTTAAAGACGCTTATACTAAGTATGGTAAGAGAATTGCGCAAATGGGTCCAGATGCTGAGGCTGTTATCAAAGACATGCGTAGTGATGTGAATCTACCTTTTGTGTTAAACTGGGACAACAATAATAAAGAATTGGACTTAGTTGCAAAAACAGTAATGCGTAAGAAAAACTTTCATACGCCAGACACTGAACTACCATTAAACTAAATTAAGGCATATATACATGAGAATAGCAGTATTAATTACTGGGCAGCCTAGATACCTAGAGGAGGGTGCCTGGTGGTTCAAAAACCGTGTGTTTCCAGAAAGCAGCGGGGTTGATGTAGACTACTATGGATATTTTTGGGACGATGGTGATCCGAACTTAGAAAATCGTATCCAGCAAACATACGGTCCTATCCAATACCAAATTGGAAATTATGATAATGCTATTGATCAATTTATTAATAGTGTTCAAGAACGTAATAATAAGATTGATGATTGGCATAATATACCCGAAAAATATAAACATAGTTTTTTGTTTGGTGTAGAAAAGCAATATATTAGTGACTACAGCAAACAAATCTGGGGGCAATACTTATGTTCTGACAGAATAGCAAACATGTGTGGTGAGTTAAACGATTATGATGTAATCATCCGTACTAGAAGTGATGTGGCATTTAATAACATGCCATTTAAGTTTTGGCATGAATCGTTTGCTAATATGTATCGCAATCCTATTTTCAATGACAAGATGTTCGCACCATGGCTGTATGTTGACAGTGGCATGCCATTGTTTGCTGACTTTGCATTTATTAGCAAGCCAAAAGTTTGGCATAATTTTAACAAAAATATAGAAGAAAATTGTATACGTTTGGCAACTGAAAACAAAGCACTTTGGTATGAATTAGGCATATCTGACTTTTATCATGTACCCCATTGGATTTGGAATAAACTTGCAATGTACAGTGGAACAAGCATGCTTAGTTATAGTGTTGTTTGGCCAATGCCTTTTGATTGTAAACTATTTAGATATAACGAGAACGTACAAAATATTAATTTTGACCACATTAACAATCAGTTTAGCAGATTTTCACAAGAACATGATTAGTAAAAATTAAATTGCTATTTTTTCATAATGTTATTCTTGCTAAATAAGTGTATATAGATAATTCGGAGAGTCTCAATGAGATTAGAAAAAATACAAACAGCGAAACAAGCAGCAGTTAAGCCGCACATTACCAGAGTAGCAGAGGGTTACATGGTATGTGATGTTAACAGCAAACAAGTAAAAGTTTTTGAAGATGTTGATGTAGCAAAAAGTTATATGAAACGTCACCTCACTGAACTTAAAGAAGGACGTGACCCAGTTGTATACATGAGTGAAATCATGGAAGGTGTACTAGACGACACTGACGATGATGGATGGATGGCAAAAAGCGAGTTGTACAAACTAGCAAAATATGCGATCTCACTACATGGTATGATTCAAGATAACGACAATTTAGAACCTTGGGTACAGAGTAAAATTACCAAAGCTGCTGACTATATTAGTTCAGTTAAGCACTATATGGAGTATATAGATATCGCAGACGGTCAACCAGAAGTGATTGATGACCTACCTGTAGTTGTTGACATTCCATCTGAGTTACCACCTGAAGGAATGTAATAAATGCGACTGAATGAGTTTACTGAACCGAGATCTAACCTTAATGAAGCTGGCCCAGCTGTGTTAGCAATACCGGTTGGACTTGCTACAATGGAAGGCCTGGCGTTAGCAATGGGCTTTACTGGTGCCGCTGCTTTAGCAATTCATATTCAAGCTAATCCTGGACAATATAACAGGTCAATGAGATATATGAGCCAAACGTATACTGATTTATCAAACTGGGTCCAAGGTAATGACGGCAAGGAGATTACAGATGCGCCCGCAGGACAACTCGGTCAATTAGGAATAGAAACAAAACAAGCGTTACAAACACAACCAATAGTAATTAGAAATATGGTTAGCGCACAATCACAAGAAATAATTGACCAAGTTAACAAAGAAGCTGATGCAGCTCAAGCAATGATTGCACAATGGAGTGCGGATGCTAGAGCAGAAGCTGATGGCCGTATCTCACCTACAGATTTAACACAAATGAGTGATGATAAACTTATTGCTATCGGTACAGCATACGCACAGCAACAGGCAGATTTACAATCGACTGAACTGAGTGATAAAAGACTTATTGCTATCGGTACAGCATACGCACAGCAACAGGCAGATGATCGTCGTGAAGCAGACGATGACTTAGCAATGGCACAGCCAGTAGTTAATAAATCTTCAGCCAAGCCGAAGCCGAAAGAACCGCCACCGCAAGTTGAACCAAAGGGACCTCCTCGGCCAATCACGCCGCCTCGCCCAGCAAATAATCCAGAGGGTCCAATACCTATTAGAAGACCAGTGCCTGACAAGACGCCAAACACAACGCCACCAAGGGAGTTACCAACACCAGCAAATAATCCAGTAGCGCCGGGGGTTCGCCCTGTTCGCCCTGACAGTCGTCCAAACACAAAGCCTCCAGCGGGGCCGCAGGCGCCGCCAGCAAATAGTCCAGGAGCGCCGGCAATCCCGGCTCCAGTAGCACCACCAATACCAGTAGCACCAGAAGTTAACCCAGTAGTAGAACCAGTAGTAGAACCAGTAGTAGAACCAGTAGTAGAACCAGTAGTAGAACCAGTAGTAGAACCAG
>OJEU01000009.1_pt1 | contig 12937 bp, 9 predicted proteins | sample 1593791 | NCBI WGS metagenome assembly OJEU01 (sample SAMN05416711, study PRJEB24817) | seawater metagenome | isolation source: Sea water | place: Canada:Atlantic | collected 2013-07
GTTTCCGTTTCCCTTGTGATGGACCAGGTCGTGGTGGGACATGTCAGTCTTCATCCTGGGATCATGTATTCTTAGGTTTATTCTGGATGGTGCGACCCGTTGATAACGTAAAATTTGCTTAAGCAAATATATAAGGTTATCCTATTCTTTATGAATGATCACTGATATAAATTTTTAATTACTAAGTATAAATGGAGGTAAATGATGCATGAATTTTTAACAGAATTTTTCTGTCTGTTAGAGACTAGTTAAATCGAATCTTTATTCCAGTTGTATCATTGAGTGTTACTGGACTATGATGAGACGCGTTAATGTCCCAAGGCAATTGTTTATTTTATGTTCAAATTTGAAAAGTTGTACGTCTACGACAATGATAGTGTTGAGCTTAGACCAGTATCAGGTTTTTACTGGTGCTCGCTTTCGAGAAACTATAAAATAAATTAAAAGCCGAAGAATTTATCAATAATAATTTTAATAAAAGTCTAATTCAAGTGAAAAGATATTTATTTTTTCACTTGAAAAAGTGATCGATACAATAAGGATATAACTACTTTTAAAGGAGGTTAAATTCCTCCGAGGTGCCTGTGCCTCGCCCTAATGTCTTACCAATTATAACGAGGGTTATATGCGGGTTTAGCAAAGATATTGGGTATTCTTCTATGGTTATAAGTTGTTTACTTTTATGAAAAGTATGTATTTAAGCATGATATATCGAAATAAGAAACTTAGTTTAGATATTTAATTGATGGCAGTTCATACCTCTGGTATTAAACCCGCCTCAAATCCCGTAAACGTTTAATATCGTCCATATTAAACGACAGGAAGTAGCGGCTTACCGTGAAATGGGATCGTGTAATGTACAGGCCTAAAGTAGAAATGATATTTAAGGGTGGAACGGTGGAAAGCGAATAGCAAGGCCTGATAAGGCGGGTACCTAGCTCATATTAGCTATTCGTGAGGGACTTTTAGGAGAAGCACGCCAATTATTTTAAATAACGATAAATTGGATACGCTAACGCCTAAAAGGTCTAATAGAAATTAATGTTATAAATTTATAGAGGTACACATGAGCATAGCAGCGTGGAAGGATATTAATTGGCCTTTGGTCGATAAAAGAATCCTCCGATATCAAACTAGAATTTATAAAGCAGCTAAAGAGGGTAACATCTCAAAGGCAAAATGTTTACAAAAGCGTCTCCTGAGAAGTACAGATGCCAAATTAATTGCAGTAAGGCTGGTAACGACCTTAAATAAAGGCAAAACGACTTCAGGAGTCGATGGACAAATATACGTTACGGACATCGAAAAGATAAAATTAGTAAAGCAATTGAGATTGGATAGGAAAGCGTTACCTATCTGTCGTGCATATATCCCGAAACCGGGTAAATCAGAGAAAAGGCCACTTAGAATTCCTATAGTGGGTGATAGGGCAAAACAATCATTATGTAAACTTGCTCTCGAACCTGAATGGGAAGCTCGTTTTGAAATTAACTCTTATGGGTCACGCCCAGGTCGTAATTGTCAAGATGCTATGGAAGCCATTTTCTCCTCTCTTCGGAATCATTCAAAGGAAGAAGGGTATCATAAATATGTTTTGGATGCCGATATATCCAAATGTTTTGATCAAATTGATCACATATATCTTTTAAAGAAACTTAACACTCTTCCTGAAATGGAAGCTCAGGTTAAAGCGTGGTTAAAAGCAGGCATTATGCAAGAATTGTCAAAAACAAAACAATGGGAAGATATTCCAGAAAACCAAAAAGGAACTCCGCAAGGTGGCATTATATCTCCGTTATTATCTAATATTGCTCTCCATGGAATGGAAAAACACATGAAAGATTGGATCTGTACAAAACCTTCGTTTGCAAAAACGAACCAGTATAGTAAAATCGCGAAACGCAAGTCATTATTTATAATTCGATACGTAGCTGATTTTGTGATAATTCATAAGGACGAAAATATTATTCGTGAAGCAAAAGCAGAAATATCAAAGTGGTTATGGGACGGTCCCCGTCTTATACTCAGTGAAGAGAAAACTGCTATACGTAAAACAACTAATGGTTTCAACTTTCTTGGATTTACATGTATAACTATAACAAGGGGCAGTAGTAAAAGGACTAAAATATATCCAAGTAGATTATCCCAAGCGAGACTACTATTAAAAGTTCGAAAAATTGTTATAAATAATCGTAATGCTTCAAGTTATAACCTGATTAATTTACTTCGCCCTGTTATTATGGGTTGGGCAAATTATTTTCGCTTTAGCGAATGCTCTTCAATCTTTAAGAAACTTACACACTTAATTTTTCAAAAGCTTCGTGCTTGGGTATTTCGTAGAGATACCCGTAATGGAAAGAAGGAAGTGAAACAAAGGTATTTTCCTAGTAACAAGTCTTACTTCCTCGATGGATCAAAACACCAAGATAATTGGGTTTTACATGGAAAACAACTAGGTAAATCAGGAATAAGCAAAGGAAATTGGCTTCCCCATCTATCTTGGGTCAAATCAAGAAAATGGGTAAAAATACGTGGAGACTACTCGCCGTATAACGGAGATAATTTATATTGGGGAAAACGAACAATTAATAAAGGAACTGGAACACTCGACAACGAAACTGATCAAATCGCAAAAAGGGTTTTGCCCTTACTGTAAAACTTCATTCTTAATTGATTCAGTGTGGAAGTTGATCATATTATTCCAAGCTCCAAAGGTGGTAAAGACGTATATTCAAATCTCAGCTTCTTCATAAATATTGTCACATTTCAAAAACTCGGGATGATAATTTACTACAAAGATTATCAACCTAGTCAGCAAAAGTGAAAACGCAACATAATTTCTTTTAGGCAGGAGCCGGATGAGGTGAAAATCTCACGTCCGGATCTGTCGACGGGGGCTAAGGTAACAAGGCCTCTAGTTTAACTATAATTCTATCTCTGTTGTTATTTTCCATTTTAGTTGGAAAATGCAATCTGATGTTTGGGGGACAATTAGTCCAGAAGGGGCGGTGTCGCATATAACTGGTGGAAACTTTGCGAATAGTGCAATCACAATTAATGGTTGGCTTCGCGATTTCCTTTGGTCTCAAGCTTCACAGGTAATTCAATCTTATGGTTCAGCAGTTTCGGCTTATGGTCTTATTTTCTTAGGTGCTCACTTTATTTGGGCCTTTAGTTTAATGTTTTTATTTAGTGGTCGAGGCTATTGGCAAGAATTGATTGAATCAATTGTTTGGGCACATAATAAAATTAAAGTTGCTCCTTCAATTCAACCTCGTGCACTTAGTATTACACAAGGTCGAGCTGTAGGTCTGGCTCATTATTTATTGGGTGGTATTGGAACAACTTGGTCTTTCTTTTTAGCAAGAATCATTTCAGTTGGTTAAATTTTAAATAAGGTAATAAATTATTATGGTAACTAAGTTCCCTAAATTTAGTCAGGCTCTTGCTCAAGACCCGGCTACACGTCGAATTTGGTATGGTATTGCAACCGCGCATGACCTCGAAGCTCATGACGGCATGACTGAGGAAAGTCTATATCAAAAGATATTCGCTTCTCATTTTGGTCATCTTGCAGTTATATTTTTATGGACATCAGGTAATCTTTTCCATGTTGCTTGGCAAGGTAATTTCGAACAATGGATTTTGAATCCATTAAAAGTTAAACCCATTGCACACGCTATTTGGGATCCTCATTTTGGTGAGCCTGCACTTAAAGCTTTCACCCGCGGTGGTGTAAACTATCCGGTAAACATTGCATATTCTGGTGTATATCATTGGTGGTATACTATTGGGATGCGTACAAACAATGATTTGTATCTTGGCTCGATTGGTTTGTTACTTTTATCTACACTTCTTTTATTTGCTGGTTGGTTACACTTACAACCAAAATTTAAGCCGAGTTTATCTTGGTTTAAAAATAATGAATCACGTTTAAACCATCACTTATCAGGTTTATTTGGTTTTAGTTCAGTAGCTTGGACTGGACATCTAGTTCATGTGGCAATTCCTGAATCACGTGGGATCCATGTTGGTTGGGATAATTTCTTAACAACTTTACCTCATCCTGAAGGTTTAGGCCCATTCTTTAGTGGTAATTGGTTCGCTTATGCAGCTAATCCTGATGCAGCAGGTCATGTGTTTGGTTCGGTTGAGGGTTCAGGGACAGCTATGTTAACATTCTTAGGTGGTTTTAATCCTCAAACACAATCTTTATGGTTAACGGATATTGCTCATCATCATCTTGCAATTGGTGTAGTATTTATTATTGCTGGTCACATGTACCGAACTAATTTTGGTATTGGTCATAACATGAAAGAAATTCTAGACGCGCATCGTCCACCAGGTGGTCGCTTAGGCGCAGGTCATCGTGGTCTTTATGATACAATTACTAATTCTCTGCACATGCAACTTGGTCTAGCTTTAGCTAGTTTAGGTGTAGCTACTTCATTAGTTGCTCAGCACATGTATGCAATGCCTTCTTACGTTTATATGGCTAAAGATTTTACAACACAAGCTGCGTTGTATACACATCATCAATATATTGCTGGTTTTCTTATGGTTGGTGCTTTCGCACACGGTGCGATTTTCTTTGTTCGTGATTATGATCCCGAACTAAATAAAGACAATGTACTAGCTCGTATGTTAGAACATAAAGAGGCTATCATTTCACATTTAAGTTGGGTTTCGTTATTTTTAGGTTTCCATACTCTAGGTCTTTACATTCATAACGACACTGTGGTTGCATTTGGTCAACCAGAAAAACAAATTTTGATTGAGCCAGTTTTTGCTCAATTTATTCAAGCTGCTTCCGGTAAAGCATTATATGGTTTTAATGTTTTATTAGCTTCTCCAGATAGTCCAGCTAGTGTAGCAAGTTCGAAAGTTTGGTTACCGGGTTGGTCGGAAGCGATTAATAATGAGAAAAATTCATTATTCTTAACAATTGGTCCTGGAGATTTTTTAATTCATCATGCTATTGCATTAGGATTGCATACAACAACACTAATTTTAGTGAAAGGTGCTCTCGATGCACGTGGTTCGAAGTTAATGCCTGATAAAAAAGATTTTGGTTATAGTTTCCCTTGTGATGGTCCAGGTCGTGGTGGTACTTGTGATATTTCTGCTTGGGATGCTTTCTATTTGTCTATGTTTTGGATGCTTAATACTATTGCTTGGGTAACATTCTATTGGCATTGGAAACATATGACTATCTGGGGAGGTAATCCTGCCCAATTCAACGAATCTTCGAATTATATTATGGGTTGGCTACGTGACTACTTATGGCTAAGTTCTTCTCCATTAATTAATGGTTATAATCCATTTGGTATGAACAGTCAAGCGGTTTGGGCTTGGATGTTCTTATTTGGTCATTTAATTTGGGCAACTGGTTTTATGTTCCTAATCTCATGGCGTGGTTATTGGCAAGAACTTATTGAGACACTAGTGTGGGCGCATGAGCGTACACCATTAGCGAATTTAGTAAGATGGCGTGATAAACCAGTAGCTTTATCGATTGTACAAGCTCGATTAGTGGGGTTAGCCCATTTTGCGGTTGGTTATATTTTAACGTATGCAGCTTTTGTTATTGCTTCAACGTCTGGTAAATTTGGTTAAATTGATTTAAATTCTCACTGCTTTAAAATGAAACTTTTTATGAAGAGCTGATGATTGATGGCTAAATGCGCTTTAAATTGGAAAGGGATCTTTAACATAAAAAATTTTATTTTAATAATTTCTTCGATTTAGAGATGAAATAAAATATAAAAATTCCATTCTTTATTATTTTTCCGTTTTCTGATAACTGAACAGACTATGTTCAGTTATCAATTTTTTATTGTTTCTGTGATTCTAGTTGATTAAAAAAGTTGATTCATGAGAAATTGAAGAGATTTACCAAAAATATTCTGAGAATTCTATGAACTAGCTTAAGTGTTAATAGAGCTTATAACATTTATTTGTGTTTACTTTTATCACTAGTCAATTCTAAAAAAATGTTGCGTGATCTCATGAAACACTGAGAAATATTGTAATAACTCAGTGAAACCTGTAGACAGCTCTGTGATCAATAAAAGATCAATCCAATAACGAAATATGTTTGTGTGATAATTTTTCAGGATCTAAGTAATAACTTAATTATTAAACGTAAAAATTTTTATTTATATCTTTTCAATTCAATTTAAAAGCTTTTTTCGAGCAAATTTAGCTAATCATCTTCGGTGTTAGGGTTATTATTTTTATTTGGTTTTCTATTTTTCTGTTCTTTAATTCATTTAATCTTATTGATTCATCTGCTCTATTTCTTTTGTCCATCCTTTTTCACATCCTCAGAATCTCATTAGACTCTTTTGAATACAACAATATTAGTATTTATCATGTTTATTGTCACAAATTTTACTCGAGAAAACTAGAATCTAGATGACAATTTATTTTATCAAATGTAACTGGATCTAAAATGGCTAATCCTGAAAGTATTTTACGATTTAATCCAATATTTTCTTTTTTGATTTCATGCATAAATTTGTTATACGGTTTATTGTATCGATTTCTTGTTATAGCATTAATTCTTGTGATCCATAAACGTCTAAATACCCGTTTCTTTTGCTTACGTCCAACATATGAATACTTTAATGCTTTCATTACTTGTTGGTTAGCTACACGAAAAAGTTTAGAATGTGCCCCTTTGAAACCTTTTGCTAATTTTAATACTTTTTTTCTTCTTTTACGAGATATATTACCACGTTTAATCCTTACCATTTTTTTTAACTATAAGGCAACATTAATTTAATAGCCTGACTGTCTCCTTTTGAAACGCATTCACGAAGATTAAGATTGCGTTTACGCTTAGCACTTTTTTTTTCTAAAATATGACCTTTAAAAGCTTTACGACGTATAAATTTTCCTGTTCCCGTTTTTTTATAACGTTTCTGAGCGGAACTTCTTGTTTTAAGTTTATTTTTCATTAATCTATCGAGATATGTGAGTTGTTCTAAAAATAAGAAAACTTATTTCGTGTTTATAAAGATTGTATTATTATTATTATTATTATTATTTACTTCCAATTAGATATTATTCTAATTTAAATAAAGTATAATTATAGACATATTTACTATAAGTATACTATCTAAAATATGCTATTAAATCAATGCTTAGAGCTCCATTGATCCTTAAAGATATTTTTATAATGTAAGTTATTATAAGTCTGACTTTAATTATCTTTTTGTTAAAACTCTGCATTATACCTGATTCAAGTATCTAAAAATTAAATTTATCTTATTAGACTACGGTATTAGAATGTTTTTACTATAAGTTTTAAAGAAAAAGAAATATATATTTTCTTATCCTGCGGCAAACTTTTTTATAAGTATGGCTGTTTCAGTTGGTCGATTAAAAGAACGTGGTGTATTCGATCTAGCAGATGATTGGTTAAAACGTGACCGTTTCGTTTTTGTAGGTTGGTCTGGTCTATTATTATTCCCTACAGCATACCTAGCTGTCGGTGGTTGGTTTACAGGTACAACATTTGTTACATCATGGTACACACATGGTTTGGCTACTTCTTATTTAGAAGGGTGTAACTTTCTTACAGTGGCTGTCTCAACACCAGCTAATAGTATGGGTCACTCACTAATTTTATTATGGGGTCCGGAAGCTCAAGGTGATTTTACACGTTGGTGTCAAATTGGTGGTCTTTGGACATTTATAGCCCTTCACGGCGCATTTGGTCTTATTGGTTTTTGTTTACGTCAGTTTGAAATTGCACGTCTTGTTGGTATTCGTCCTTACAATGCTATTGCTTTTTCGGGCCCAATTTCTATTTTTCTGTCTGTATTTTTGATTTATCCTTTAGGTCAGGCAAGTTGGTTTTTTGCTCCAAGTTTTGGTGTCGCAGCTATCTTCCGTTTCCTTTTATTCCTTCAAGGTTTCCATAATTGGACACTTAATCCATTTCACATGATGGGTGTTGCTGGTATTCTGGGTGGGGCATTACTTTGTGCAATTCATGGTGCGACGGTAGAAAATACTCTATTTGAAGACGGTGATGCTGCAAATACGTTCCGTGCCTTTACGCCGACACAATCAGAAGAGACTTATTCTATGGTAACAGCGAATAGATTCTGGTCACAAATATTTGGTGTAGCATTCTCTAACAAGCGTTGGTTACATTTCTTTATGTTATTCGTACCAGTAGCTGGTCTATGGACAAGTGCAATTGGTGTTGTTGGTTTAGCATTAAATTTACGTGCTTATGACTTTGTATCTCAAGAATTACGTGCTGCGGAAGATCCAGAATTCGAAACATTCTATACGAAGAATATCCTTCTAAATGAAGGTATCCGTTCATGGATGGCTGCACAAGATCAACCACATGAAAACTTTGTATTCCCTGAGGAGGTTTTACCACGTGGAAACGCCCTTTAATAATGTCACAGGTAGAGATATTGAATCTACTGGTTTTGCTTGGTGGTCTGGTAATGCTCGTCTAATTAATGTTTCTGGTAAGCTTTTAGGAGCACACGTAGCACATGCTGGTGTTATGGTATTTTGGTGTGGTGCTATGACACTTTTTGAAGTGTCACATTATATTCCAGAAAAGCCTTTATATGAGCAAGGTTGTATTCTTTTACAACATTTAGCTGTGTTAGGTTGGGGTGTAGGACCTGGTGGAGAAATTATTAATACATACCCATATTTCGTTGTTGGTGTTGTTCATTTAATTTCTTCAGCTGTATTAGGTTTTGGTGGTATTTATCATTCTTTAATTGGTCCTGATACTTTAGAAGAATCATTTCCATTCTTTGGTTATGATTGGCGTGATAAAAATAAAATGACTACGATTTTAGGCATTCATTTATGTCTTCTAGGTATAGGTTCATTCCTTTTAGTTATTAAAGCTATGTATGTTGGCGGTATCTATGATACTTGGGCACCAGGTGGTGGAGACGTTCGTCTAATCACAAACCCAACAATCAATCCGGCTGTTATTTTTGGTTATGTTCTACGTTCACCGTTTGGTGGAGATGGTTGGATTATTGCTATTAATAATATGGAAGATTTAGTAGGTGGGCATATTTGGGTAGGTGTTTTATGTCTATTTGGTGGTTTCTGGCATATCACAACGAAGCCTTTTCCTTGGGCTCGTCGTGCATTTGTTTGGTCTGGTGAAGCATACCTATCTTATAGTCTAGCAGCTTTATCGCTTATGGGATTTGCAGCAGCAGTATATGCTTGGTATAATAACACAGCTTATCCTAGTGAATTTTATGGTCCTACAGGTCCAGAAGCTTCACAATCTCAAGCTTTTACTTTCTTAGTGCGTGATCAACGTTTAGGAGCTAATGTAGCTTCAGCACAAGGTCCTACAGGTTTAGGTAAATATCTAATGCGTTCACCGAGTGGTGAGATTATTTTTGGTGGTGAAACTATGCGTTTCTGGGATTTACGTGCTCCATGGGTAGAACCTTTACGTGGTCCTAATGGTTTAGATATAAATAAGATCCGTAATGATATTCAACCTTGGCAAGAACGTCGAGCTGCTGAATATATGACACATGCTCCTTTAGGATCATTAAATTCTGTAGGTGGTGTAGCTACAGAGATTAACTCTTTTAATTACGTATCTCCACGTTCGTGGTTAACTTGTTCACATTGGGTTTTCTCTTGGTTCTTACTTGTAGGTCACTGGTGGCATTCAGGAAGAGCAAGAGCTGCAGCAGCAGGTTTCGAAAAAGGTATTAACCGTGAAACTGAGCCAGTACTGTCTATGCGTCCTATCGACTAGTTCACTAGAAATAAAAAAAAATTAAAAAAATCTTATGTCGTGGAGAACTTTGAAGGTAATAATCGGGATTTCTTCACAGTTTTTGTTGTTTATTCACATCGGATGGTAGATTTGATTAAATTGAGCTAAATTAGAAAGGAATCATTTAGAAACGAGATAAAATATAAAAATTCCATTCTTTATTATTTTTCTATTTTCTCATAACTGTAACAGACTATGTTACAGTTACAATTTTTCATTATTTCTTTGATTCTAGTTGATTAAAAAAGTTGTATTCATGAGAAATTGAAGAGCTTTTCCAAAAATATTCTGAGAATTCTATAAACTAGCTTAAGCGTGATAGCTTATAACATTTATTTGTGTTTACTTTTATTACTAGTCAATTCTAAAAAAATGTTGTGTGATCTCATGAAACACTGAGAAAGATTGAATAACTCCCCACTATAGTAACTTCTAATCTTTGTTTATTAATTCTTGAAAGACCAGTTTATTTTTAATTTCATTCGCAGCCGATCCAACTTCGATTGGAATATTTTCTGTTCAATTCCCTTTTGAGTCAGTTGCTCTTTTTGAGATTCTAAAGACGAATTTTCTTCTTGTGATTTCGAGCTGACCTGATATCCCATATTTTTTATTCATTAAAACCGTATTTCGCAAATTAATAATACTTTACTTTAATTGCAATAAAAAACTTCTAAAGTGACAAATTATTTACAAAAAAATTATTGAAGTTTAGAGTTTCCCCAAAAAAACATTTATACGAGTGCGTATATCGAGTATGTTCCAAAATGCTGTGAGTTAATCGTTAAGCTCTTCTGCGTGTATTATTATTAGGTTGAATAGTAATAAACTTTTGACAATATTATTATAGTGGAATGGCTTCATCAGTTTCTCAATAATTAGACTTTAATAAAACTTTAAAATTATGATGACATGATATACAAAGTTTTTCTTTTCATAAACCCCTTAAAATGATAATTAATAGATTATATAATATTAGAAAACCGATTGTAAATTTTTTTTAGATTTATCATTATAGAAAATTTTGGATTAAACGAAATTAATGTAAGAAATATTTAGCTCCTCAATATAAGATTAATTCAATGAAACTTATTAATTATCTCTAATAATGAACGGGGGGGATAAAAAATGAGAGAAAAATGAGAAATATGTCAGACATACTCACAAAAAATGGTTATGTAACTCAAATTATCGGACCAGTAATTGATGCTGTTTTTCCTGCGGGAAATTTACCTAAAATTTACAATGCTTTAACTGTAACTTATTCTGGTAAAATTGTAGTTTGTGAAGTACAACAATTACTTGGTGATAATAAGGTAAGAGCTGTATCAATGAGTTCAACTGATGGATTACAACGTGGTGTTGAAGTTATTGATACAGGAGCAGCAATTGCAGTTCCGGTAGGGACACCTACTCTAGATCGAATTTTTAATATTTTAGGTGAACCTGTAGATAACGGTAAAGACATTGAAGCTGAAACTGAACGCTTACCAATTCATCGTGAAGCTCCTGCCTTTACAGATTTAGATACGAAGCCCGCTGTTTTTGAAACGGGTATTAAAGTTGTTGATTTATTAGCACCTTATAGACGTGGTGGAAAAATTGGTTTATTTGGTGGGGCTGGTGTAGGTAAAACTGTATTAATTATGGAATTAATTAATAATATCGCTAAAGCTCATGGTGGAGTTTCTGTTTTTGGTGGTGTAGGTGAACGTACACGTGAAGGTAATGATCTGTACATGGAAATGCGCGAATCTGGTGTAATTAATGAGAAAGTATTAACAGATTCTAAAGTAGCTTTAGTATATGGACAAATGAATGAGCCACCGGGTGCGCGAATGCGTGTAGGTCTTACTGCGTTAACAATGGCAGAATACTTCCGTGATGTTAATGGCCAAGATGTACTTCTGTTTATTGACAATATTTTCCGTTTTGTACAAGCAGGTTCCGAAGTATCTGCACTATTAGGTCGTATGCCTTCCGCTGTAGGATACCAACCTACATTAGCTACTGAAATGGGTGGTTTACAGGAACGTATTACGTCAACGAAAAAAGGTTCTATTACGTCAATTCAAGCAGTATATGTACCTGCAGATGATTTAACAGATCCTGCTCCTGCAACAACCTTTGCTCATTTAGATGCAACAACAGTATTATCACGTGGTTTAGCATCTAAAGGAATTTATCCAGCAGTGGATCCATTAGATTCAACATCAACAATGCTTCAAGCTGAAATTATTGGTGATGAGCATTATGGTGTTGCTCAAGATGTTAAAGAAACATTACAACGTTACAAAGAATTACAAGATATTATCGCGATTTTAGGTATTGAAGAATTATCTGAAGAAGATCGTACCGTTGTATCACGTGCTCGTAAATTAGAACGTTTCTTATCACAACCTTTCTTTGTTGCCGAAGTATTTACAGGTTCTCCTGGAAAATACGTTTCACTAGAAAATACATTAAAAGGGTTCCAAATGATTCTAGCCGGTAAGTTAGATGATTTACCAGAACAAGCTTTTTACTTAGTAGGTGACATTGATGAAGCTATAACTAAAGCAACAGAAGTGTTAGGAGGCTAAATGAGTCTTAAAATTCGTATAATTACACCAGATAAAATTGTTTGGAACACAACAACAACTGAAGTTATCTTACCTAGTACTACAGGACCTCTAGGAATTCTGAATGATCATGCTCCTTTAATAACTGCTTTAGATATCGGAGTTCTTAGAATTAAAACCAACGATAGTTGGGAACCTATTATTCTCTTAGGCGGGTTTGCTGAAATTAATAATAATATTATTGTCTTAGTAAATGGTGTTGAAGAAATTAAAAAGGGAGATGTTACCGCGGCTTTTAATGAAGTAGAAGACGCTTCATTAGTTTTAGAGAATGCGAAAACTGATAAAGAAAAACTAAAAGCGTCTCAAAATCTTAAAAGAATTGCCTCTCGTGCTCAAGTTCTTACTTTTTTTTATAAAAAGAAGTACTAACTCATAACGTAAAGTTGAGCAAGCTCTTAATTAGATCTGGCTTGATCAAGTTTTTTCTTAATGCTTAAGTTATCTATTTTATTTCTAGTTCATTATGTGTGTTTAAAGTACTCAATTCTCAGATTAAATAAATACTTCTGAT
>OJEU01000011.1_pt1 | contig 12090 bp, 5 predicted proteins | sample 1593791 | NCBI WGS metagenome assembly OJEU01 (sample SAMN05416711, study PRJEB24817) | seawater metagenome | isolation source: Sea water | place: Canada:Atlantic | collected 2013-07
ACGAGATGTAGAGAGGTCTCGTGGGCTCGGAGATGTGTATAAGAGACAGGATGCCATCACCAAAATGAAAATGAAAGCTCCGAGACAGACTGCTGGCTCTAGTCCTAATATGCAATCTCGCTCCGATTTAAATGACCACGTTGATAAACAAAACTCGAATATGCTTTTCACAAAAGGTCAAGCGAAAACTGCTATTCGAAAGGGCCGAAAAGAGAAAATGCTTTTAGTCTTTAATCAAAATAATTCCAAGAAAGGAAAGAGTTGCTGGCGCTACAATTTCTACAAGAAAGCAATCTCGTTTGAAGATTTTGATGAACTTTGCAAAACAAAGTCGGTATATACAGACCCGTTAAAAAGGGAGGATGACATAGTTGTTGCTCACGCTATGAAATCTGATCTGATTTTTGATTACGCTCGAGGTCTGCTTCATTTTATCCCAACGGACTTTACTCCAACCGATCATGCAGTCGGAGTCTCAGTTGAAAATAGTATATCTGAAACTATATTCGAAGATAAAAAGGTGTCTATGTTTGCTGTTCAAGCAGAAAATGGTTATTCTAAAAGTTTTGTCAGTTCTATGCTACCAACTGACACCATGAGAATCCTCAACAAATCGTGTAGTAAGGTGAATTATGATGACAATGATGTCGAGCTTTTCGCTGCGGCCACAAAATGGTGGTCTAAAACTACGCAGGTTGAAAATAATGAATTACCCAAAGAAATTCCTGCTTGGTTAGCTTTAGCTTGTGCACACAAAGCGACCGTATGGGTCGATGGTAAGGCTGAACCTATTGGTATCATGCAAGCACTGAAAAGTCCAGAATGGCCTCTCTGGAAAGAGGCTATTGAAAAGGAGATTATGGGTCTTCTCATGATGGATCTGTGGGACGAGGTTCCGCGATCCTCTGTACCTGCTGGCACAAAAGTTCATCCTGGTCATTTTGTCTTCAAAATAAAACATCAAAATGGAATTTTTGTCAAATGCAAGGCTAGATACGTTTTTGGAGGACACAGGTCTATTGCGGGTGTTGATTTTCTTGATACGATGGCATACATGGCCAGTATGCGTTCAGTCAGAACTGTTTTGGCTTTAGCTGCTCCAGCAAATCACTTCCTACGGAATTTCGATATCTCTCAAGCTTTTACCTTTGCTGAAGCTACTAGAAAAATCTATATGGATTTGCCTCCTCTTGAAAAGCTTGGTATCACTAATCCCCTGTGCGGGAATGGGAAACGTTCTGGTAATGTTGCTCTTTTGAAGAGACAATTGTATGGTCAGAGGGATTCTGGTAGACGTTGGATGCAACTTCTTGACAACTTTATGGTCAGCACTGTTGGTGCTGTTCCATTGATCTCTGATAAACAGGTATACATCTGGAATTTTCGTGGAAAAATTGCTCGTTTCGCCATTCACGTCGACGATATCCTCATGTCAAGCGAAGACTTAGAAATGCAAGTTGAGTTTTCTAGACTGTTGAGAAAGGAGTTTGGTCAAAACCGAGTTACCGAAAATGAAACGGATTGGATCTTAGGGATGAAAATATTTCATGATAGGAAAAAGAAAACAATAACTTTATCACAAGAGGCATTTGTATGGAAATTTCTTAGTTCGCTTGAGATTGATTTTGACACTAAAGCTCCCAAGACTCCCCTACCTTCTGACCCTCATTTCGTAAAATTTGAAGGAAAGTCGAATGTAGAAGACTGTTATCGGATGATGATGATTTGCGGTTCTTTGCAATGGTTACAAACTTGTACTCGTCCTGATCTGTCTTTTGCGACAAATATGTTAAGTCGATATGCTTCGAATCCTAGTCCTGAACATTTGGTCTATGCTAACCACGTGCTGAGGTATCTTAAGGGAACTGCTCATTTTGGAATTACCTATCATGGAGATCAAAACGTTTTGAAGTGTAAAGGCTATGATACTACTAATAAGGTTATCGGTACTGTTGATTCCGATTTGGGTGGTTGTCACGATTCTGAGCGAAGTACGACTGGTCTCGTTTTGATGTTGAATGGCGGCCCTATTGTTTGGAGAAGTAGCAGGCAGAGTACTGCATCAACCGCTACTGCGGAAGCGGAAGTCAAGGCTGCTGGAATGATTGGTCAGCAGCTTATTGATGTTGTTAACCTCCTCGGTGAATTTGGTTTTGTACAACCTTCTGTGAGAGTTTTAGAGGACAATGCTGCTACCGTCCTCCTATCGCGTGGTACAAAACAGTCAGGAAAATCTGGTCATTTTCGTCGAATGGTTTCCTATATTGAAGGATTGACGAATAAGAGTAATTTTTGGCTTGATCCTACACCGAGTAAAGAAAATCCGAGCGATTTGCTTACCAAGTCTGTTACCCCATCTGAACTCTTTATTAAACTCCGTGATATCATTCGAGGAGAGACCCCATTCATGTACGTCTCCGATTTTGTAAAAGATACTATTGAACAGGAGAGAATTAATGTCGAACGTAGTTCGAGTGGGAGTGTCATTCTATCTACCTTTGCTGGAGGATAAGTTCATTCGGTGGAATGAATTGAATCAATGCTTCTTTCCTAGAATGGGTCTTGGTATGATGGAATAATGATAATCCAATTACAACCCTAGGAATCAAATTGAAAGCAGATTGATGAATTCTTAACCTATTAGCTGATATAGATTTTTCCTTGATAAATCGAATTGATCTCATTGGAGTTCAGTTTTGTGCTTCATTGTGGTTTGTCCGTGAATTTGAAACAAGCGTCACTTGAATTGAAGTTCCGTGCTACGTTTATGAAATCGACATAACCAACTTGAAAATCAGCAAGCTGCCGAACGCAGCGCACGCTCATCGGGGTTTTGCGTAAACGGGATAATCCCCTTATAATCACAGAGGCGGAGGACCGAACTCTCCGATCGGTCGTCTCTGAATTTTCCTAAAGTCAATATCAAAGACTTGGACGCGTCTCATTACTTTGATAAGTAATTGGATTTTAGGAATATGAATCAAGATGAAAATGATGATGACGGATCTATGTCACATCAACAACATCTGAATGCTGCTAGGACTGAAACACCAGCGAAAGAAGATGTACTGCAACATTTCCCCCCGGAAGCTCCTTTTGGAAATGCCGCAGGGGGTGCAGAAGACGATGAAGTTGGAAACAAACAACAACGTTTGGAAATGTCGGTGTTGTCTGCGAGCAGCGAAGATCAAGACTTCATGCTCGACGTATTGCTTCAAAAGACTCTTTGCATGAATTCTGATGAAATGTTGGAACGTTTGCAGCGGGAAAAACAGACCAGACTTGACGGGAACTCTTCTATTGAAGGTGACGTCAGTGTTCATCGTGATCAGTCCGCAGACGTCGGTCTTCAAGAGCGAACAGAACGAGGCGAACGTGCACCTGGCATATTCGCCCTGCCACCAAGAGTACGTGAACCTGGCATATTCTCCCCACGCAATAAAATGCCACCAACCATCAAACCTCTCGCTGAGGAGTTGCCTTTTCAAGGCCTTAGTAGGAAATCGATGTACATAGGCCATTTTGATAGTCGGCCGCAAGGAAAACTGTACTCTACCGTTCACTGCAATTATTTCGTAAATGGATTCGAAATCGAATTGGATTCGCATGATATGAAGACTCTTTTTGCTGAATGGAGTGATGATGTAACCGGTCCTCTTCTGAGCTCTCCTGAGTATAAGGCCTTCTATGACGATGTGCGCAGGACTGAACCTCGTGCAACCGACGGTTTTATCATGTATGTATACTTGCTACATATTACTCCTTCTCCTTTAGGAAATGAAACTCATGAGAAAAGTAAAATTCCGTCCTTGGTTCGGGACGCCATGCCAGCAAATTGCGATACCTCACTTGGACATGACAATAACGGGTTGATTGCAATTTACAATCATTACTCGATTGACGGGATTCTTGGAGTCCAAAATAATGGTCACTCAAACCCTCTTCGGACTCTTTCAGGATTCCTTCGAGGCGTTTTCTGTATGCTGGACAGGGAATCTGGTATGTCTCATATTGTTAAGCTTGGCTCTATCCTGATGATCGTTGATCGTGCTCTGAGCACTCCTGATCGTGTTATGACAAATGAAGAATTCACACACGTTACGAATCAGAGTGTTGTCAATTACGTTCTTGGCTTAGAAGAGTCAACGTACGTACGGTATCTGTACAACGCTGTAGACAACTGCGTGGCTGGAAAGATTTCTCATTCCCTCAAAACAAACTCGTTGATGAAGCGGAAGTTGAAGGATCTGCGCGAGTTTGCCTCTTCGAGTGATCCATACTAAATCTTGGCACGTTTCAAATTGCGAGCTATTTCAGCTAGAATGTGGGCTCTAGGTTTCAGCATCGCAAAGCAAACGGAAGTGGAGTTCGTAGATAATTTCGATAAAGCTCTCTCAACACCTCATGTCAACTTCCAGGATTTCAGTTCATGGTCTGGGGTCTTTAGCGCTTTGGTCCTTCGATCAGACTACCTTTGTGCTTGTCAAGGTTTTGGAGGAGATCATGGAAATGAATCAATTGTCATCGCAGCAAAAGCCTTCATGTGGGCTGCGCGAAATCGGATCAACACATCTGGTGTTGGTCTGGACCCTCAGAGTAACGTGTTCAAGGCAGTGATGGGAGGTTATCTTGGTTCAGGTGTAAAAGTTGATTACCCAATGGCAAATGAAATCGAAGACGCACTTGCCCTGTGTGACACTTGCGCCGTCGGTTCATTCGATGCCATAGCATCCTCTCTGGGTCCGGGCTTGAGCCATGATTTTAACGAACTTAGCACGGTTTCAGGCAGAAGTGAAACAAAACTGAGTGCCCCATCTGGAGGGGCATCAAACAACGACAGTGTGGGGCATGGTGGCCTCTTCAACGGTACGGTAACTGAACCTGACTGTGACGAACTTCCATTCGGTTTTGTAAACCGGTCTCCCACTGGGGGCACTACACGCAATGGTTGTCATACCTGTCAGCGACTTGAATGCCGGTCAAACATTTGCAACCCCAGGGATGCGAACAGTGGAAAACGAATCATCGAACCTGTCGGTGGAAAGTCTGGAAACCCGCCCGTCTGGGGAAAATGCTGCGTCTTATGCTCCAGTCCCGGTCATGAGGGCAATGACTGTCCATACAGCCGTAAGCAGCAGATCGACAACTCCAAGCTATTCGTGAAGTGGGTACAGTCCCTCCCTGCTGTTCATACTGCCCCAAAGTGGAAGAAGAAAAAGTCGAAATCGCCCGCTGCTCGCTATTGTTTATTTCACCATTAAATTATTTCACCATTAAAAAATTTTAATTGTTTTGTTCTCTAATTTTTTTGTCGTGTTCCTGCAAATTCACCATTAAATATTATTTTCGTTTGTGCAAAAAAATTTAATCGTATTTTTTCCGGTGCCGAAATTTTAATCGTGCGTTTTCGGATACAAAAATTTTAATTGTGTTTTTTTTATACACATATCTGTTTGTTTTTGTCAATCAAATTTAATTGTGTATTCTCCGGTGCGAAAAAAATAATGGTATATATGTCGGTACCAAGAATTTACTCGGTTTTTTTTCGTTCCAATTTTCTGATCCTGTATTAAAGATGACGACAATATGCCGGGATCAGCAGAAGATGGGAGCCGTTTGAACGAACGGTGATTCCTGACAACACAAAAAACACAGATAAACATAATCCCTCTTCTTCTGCTCCCCCCTAATTGCACAGATGGGCATGCCGTACCTTGAGGAGGAAGCCGACGGCCTTCTCCAGGAAGTGGCGATAGAGCTCGGTGTGCTTGACCCCAAGACTAAACGGCCCTACCACGAAAATTCAAACGTGGTACAGCTGACAAAGAATTTCCTTCGCCGGTGCGAGGAAAAATGTACTCCCCTCGTCCCAAAAAATGTAATTGTGCTGTCCATGATCCGAGCTGAGTCTGCGACCTTAGATGCTCTTAAAAAGTACCGAGACGAAGTCATCCACCACCCCACGAACGGGCTTGTGGCTTTCCAGAAAGAACGCAACATCTAGCTCACTTTCAATGACATGCTTAACTTCGATGAGAGCCAGATGGACACAAACGATTTTACCAAGCTCGGGAACTATCTGACACTAGATGGATGGTCCAAACAAATCATCACAGAACATGGACGGTGTCCCCACTTTACTATCTATTGATATGTTAACGTCAGCGTGCTAGAGTGCACTTTCTATCGAATTGATTCAAGGCAGCTTACAACTACGAGGTGCCTGGTTGGTATGGTTTATCTTTATTTGGCGATATTCGGAGCTAGAGACACGCACATCACCGTTGTGACTGTGCATTATTATTTTTTAATCGGCCGACGGTCTAATCATCTACGTGCAAACCATTCTCACCCGACTGTAATATTGTGAGTTACGTAAGTGCAATATGACACACACCACCCTCAAGAAACAACAACGGAAACGGAGGAAGACGAGGCAGTTAAGCAACTGCGACCTCGGGCTGTATATTCCGGCTGATTTCTGCTGTTGGCTTGAATATAGCTATGTCGACCATTACCGAGCATTTCTTTCCACTGCTTTCTTTAATTCTCCACTTGTAACCATCTCCATTACCGGCGGGGGTGGAGAGGCGGAAGAGCAACCCGCCAGTTGAATTACCAGCCGGAGTTTCGTTTGGGTTTTACTTTTGCCTGTAAGGAACTCCAGACCGCTAAATTTATAAATAGTTGCCCCACTACAGCTTCAGGACCATTATTAGCTGGGTTAAAATCGAAAGATCTCTCCTTTGTTGCTGCTTGAAGCAATAAAAACTAATAACCAAATTAAAATAAGCCTGAATTCTCCATCAAACTAGCCGTGGATAGCAAATGTATTACCTCTTACGGATCCATAGGTGACCAAGAGTCCCTTCTTGGCGCATCATTTGGTTTTGGACCGCACTATTTGGTTTTGGACCAAACACGCAGATTTTCGTTTTTTGTACTTCAAAGTTTACATGGTAAAACAACTCCCCATAGCCCAATACCGGTTTTCTTGCACCGACTGGGACATGCCTTGGAAGGATTTCTAATCAAAATTGCTATATTCAAGCATTCTAGACGTCACGATGACGTCAAAGGGACTATTATATTCTGGTTCAAAACCAAATTAACCCTTTCTAAAGACAAAATTATTTTCTTCGTATTCGCGTATATATTCTTCTTCGACTCCTCGGACTTCTTCAATACGGGCCTTAATGGGTCTAATGACTCGAATGGGGTTTTATTTCTTTATGTATGTGCCGTACCACGCACCAGCCCGCTCCTTACAGCACAGTCCCCTGTGCTCTTTGCGGCATTTTAGCTAAGTGGGATGTGTATTGCTATCATACTGATGAAGAGACGTCACGTCACCGGGAAATCAGCTTCACCTTTACGTCACTTGCGTTTAGTATATAACAAAAATTTAGTTGAAGTTGAATTTTGAAACTGGCTTTTTTAGATATGGGTTTTGAAACCGCCTAGAAACCGCCACCTCACGAACTTGGAAACAGAACTCATATCATTTAGTGCCCTCGATGATGTTCCAGATTCACTGCATTGCGTCCTTGGAAATAAAGAATTCTATTTTCGCTACGATCCAGTTCTCTCGCTTTACCGATGATTACAGCTGATTGAGAGCCAGCTAACGTAGCGAGGGAGTAACCTTTCTTGGTTCGTTTATATTAGAGCCACGAAGCGTAGTTACGACGGGTTTCGGGCTGTAGATTCGCAGGCTGCTGTCAGAGAAACACAGGGCAATAAATAGTTAGTCTCGTGCATAGCAAAAAAATTTCATTAATAGAAAAAGGAAAAGAGTAAAGGAGGTAAACGGCAACTGCTTATCGCCCATCCTTAGCAGTCTTCAACAATTGATTGAGCTATCGTATGCAGCAAAATATCTTACAGAAATCAACGTCACTCAGCTCTTTGAAATTTTGCTGCAAAATTTAGCGACAAAAAAACTCATAAAACTATCGTGAACTTAATTGGCTTAGGTGTTTGGTTAATCGATATTAGCGCGGATCTCAATCTAGAGAATGGGATCGTAGCGTTGATATTCATCGTGGAGCATTTATGGTTTATACACTAAACCCATTCGACATTTATATTCTAGAATCCAGTGAATACCACAATACGATGGACATCTATATCAGGCACTTTCTTACATGCTCGACCCTCATCGTAACCCTTCACCGTGTACACACCGTATGGATATGCATTAGAATCTCAGCCGAGGTTCTAGTACATTTTTACGTCGAGATGTCTCCATCTCAAAGCGCGAAAAGAAGGACGCCCCTGTGTCCTAAGATTTTTATGCGGCGTTCATTAGTATCAAGGAGAATAATTTATCCCTCACCGGGACTCACATCCCACAAATCTTCATATATTGAGACAGAATTCATACCACTCGATCCAAGTTTACAAGCGCTTCACCCATTTATTCCTCCGTGCCTCTCATCAACCTCGCCTTGTGTCACGGAAGCGTCATCTCTAAAGAAGATCCTATAATGGTTATGGGTATTGTCCGCTCTGTAAACTCATTTAGATGCTTCTAGAAATCCTTCTACCACTCGATCCAGTCGAAGAATCCGCGTATCGTGAACCAACTGCATTCATTGCTTTAGCTTACATGCAGGTCCAATGCCACTGCCCATGTACGCACTATAGTTTTCGATGGGCCTGGTGGATAGTGGCCAACTCGATGTCGATAAGCCGATCGAAGTTTGTTATCATTGGTCTTCGTTGCAAATATGAAGCGCGTTTATTGGTTCTTTTTTTCTATTTATATGACGAAACTACATTTCTTGTTGTGTGGTAATTCGATTTGTTTCATATATATTTCGAATTGCCACTGAATTGCGTTACTATTCTTTAGTTTCTCATTATCTCACTAACTTGGAAGGTGCTTGAAATTTTTTTTCATGTATATCCAAACAATTGAGACCTTTATGTGCACCCAAATTTGTTCCGGCATTCGAAGTTTTTCTAATAGCCGACTCCGACATGGGACATGTAAATTCCAATGTCGTTGTGTTCTGAGGAACACAGCGGAGCAAAGCTCGGAGGACCGGCCGTTGGTTACCTGGTTGTGAAATGCGGCGACTGAGAATATTTTAGCGCGACCCACCAAGAGAACATCTCGGAGAAATTGCATGAATGTGTTCTAAAGACAACTGAATATTATATTTGCGCGATTCAAAATGTGCACATCAGAGAGGAAATGATTTAAAGCCAAACACATCTATTTTGGCGCGACTCATGAAGCGCACATCACCGAGAATAAACTCTAAATCCAAACATATTATGTTTTGGCGCGACTCACCAAAAGCACATCACCGAAAATTCATTCTACACCGAAACAAATTATATTTTGGCGCGACTCACCAAAGGCACATCACCTAAAATATATTCTAAAGCCAAGAAAACGGGCCAAACCACATTTTCACGGGAGATGACCCAAACAACAGGATCGGGCCAAACCACATTTTCACGGTAGATGACCCAAATCACAGGACCGGGAATGCGCGTGGGGGGAGCGGGGCCGAATCGCTTCAATTCACGATTCGCCGTGAAATTCGTCAAATTACACCAAGCCACACGCCAACGAACTTCTGGCTATAAGAGCACAACTCCACGCCACAGCAACAGAGTCGCGATATCTTTTATCGGCGCTTCGGGCCTGTTCGGGCATGTTGCTTTTTCCTGCATATCGCATTTAGTTCCATTATTTCCAAACGGATTTCCAACTTACAAATTTACAAACACAAATCCCACCCCAATCACCAAAGCAGATCCCAACCGGATTACCACGCAATCTGCCATGGATTTGCGATGTTTGCGACCACAATGTCGCTGCATGTGCACTCGCAAAAGGACGGCCAATTACCGTTCTCTGAGAAAGAAAACCCGGTTAGTTATAGATCCCTCCCATGTCTAACTACAAATTAGACATTAATCAGGAATTCCCTGACACTGGAGAGATCCGGCGGATTATAATGAGCCGCACTCTTTTTTCCAACTACGTCACAACGAACTTCCAACGGCCGCGTCAAAAAACCGTAGGAACAACGGTGTGCGGTCAGGTGTACCGCATACTCAGCACCGATACGCCACTGCCTTCTGCGCAATCCATACCTTCCTCTTCTTCATCCTCGTTGATGGTAGTCTGCTCGGCAAATAGGTACTCTCGGACATCATCGAGCATCGCCGTCGTGGTGTTGACGACGTTAAGCACGCTGCTAGCCGATGCATGTTGCTGTTCCACAGGCGGGATAGTATGGGTACTGGTCGTCGGGTTTTCAGATGGGAGAGGCGTCGGCGGAGGCAACAACAGCTGTAATCGGACTATCTCCATTTCCAGCGCCTCTTTAGTGAACATGGAGCGACTACGGAGTGCGCCCTCCAACTGCACAACCAGTTCTCCCTTGTTCGCTTTTTTGATTGGTTCATGCGTCTCGTTGAGATGACTAAGAAGGACCTTCAGATTTGCTTGTGTTATCTCCTTATCCGTATGCCATTTCGCGGTCATGTCTTGCAGCGCTGTAATAGTCTTAGAGACGCCTCTTTGCTCGCGTTGGACGACGTTTACACTCAGCTTCAGGAGATGAAGCCGATTCATCCCGAAATACGGCTTTATGGAATGTTCATCGAGGATGTCTACTCTACTGAAAATCGGGGAATCCTCGTCGTTCGCTTTAAAGTACTCGATGTTTGGTTGACGGTTCTGAGCTTCTTTGGTACCAACGATCTTCATGAGCTCATGTGCTTCGCAAGGGGACATTTTCCTCGCTATGTCTCTAACCCCAACGTCATAGCACTCAAATATGAACCTCAGCTGCGCTTTCGTCTTCTGTTCAGTCGGCAGGCGCCGTGTACAAGCCCACCCGCATTCACGTTCCGCGTGTCGATACACAGTGCCGTCGATGAGATACGTGACTCCGCTCGAGGTGCTCGACTCAGTAGTGCCGTTGCCCTCTGCCTTCGATTGGTGTACTCGCCGTTGATCACTGAGTTGTATTTGTCTGATGAATCGATCATTCAATGATCCACGGTCGTCTGTAACAGATACCAACGACCTCCGAGTAGAAGCACCGATTGTTCCACACGTGTGCTTTCCTGCAGTGAGGTGCTTCTCAAACCATAGGCGTTTGTTAAAAGTAGCTATGCACTTTGAGTTCCCTCGCTCATCGCAGCGGCATGCGAATGTGCCACTTCTTCGCCCTGAGGCCTTTGTGTCCATGTGCTTCGTGTGTATAATGTCCATCGGATCTAGGGCCTTGATGAGCTTACGCTGTCGTTTGTTGTCTTGCGCAGTTACCCTTTTCTCTTCTCTAGTTGCCTTGATTTTTCTCTTGGCAGCACCAGTAACCAAGGTACGGTGTTTGTGGTTATTGTCGGCGGCCGTGTGGTGGATAATACGCCCACTTGGAATGGCAGCTAAAATAAACGCATCACCAAGCACTTGAGTACGCGACATATGTTCGCCGGAGCCTTTTCCAGACTGCTGATGTAAATACAGGTGCTCGAACTTGCCGTGTGCGTCATACGTATACCGGCGATGGGCAATTCTATTTAGATTCCTCATTGGAGCTGCGCCGTCAAAGCACCACTTGTCACTGCTGGGTTCAAATAAATGCGCGTGACCACCGATTGCTTTGATGGCACTCAGTACCTCGTACAACGAATGGGCAGATTTCACGTCGAAGCCCCCTCCAGCGTTTATCACCTTCCTCCGTACTAATGTCCCTGTTATGCCAAAATGGCCGTCTAACTCCGTCTTATTCTTCCCCGCTTCGCCGAGATGGTGCTCTCGTATCTGTACTTTAGTTAATTCTGAGACCAAGGATAAACCACGGGTAAATATGCTCTTTGAATAGCAGCTGGCACCGTCTGTTTTTAAGAAAGCCCATGTCTTTTCCGGGTGGGCTTGTTTGAATTTTATTGTCGCCAGCACGAGAGCCTGCAGTGTGTTGGATGCGTCTTCTTTGCCAGCATGCATGATCTGATCCATGAACTCAACATGAAAATGATCAGGCTCGGAGCCTGCATACGCAAACATCACGCCCTGTCTCTTATACACATCTGACGCTGCCGACGAAGAGGATAGTG